>Ga0209429_10000228_pt1 | contig 41077 bp, 37 predicted proteins | sample BarGraNGADG00212_3_FD_184493 | JGI IMG/M metagenome (GOLD analysis project Ga0209429, IMG submission 184493) | Arctic peat soil microbial communities from Barrow, Alaska - Barrow Graham LP Ref core NGADG0004-212 (SPAdes) (version 2) | ecosystem: Environmental > Terrestrial > Soil > Wetlands >... | reverse complement strand
AGTACATCAAGGTCACGTCGAAATGTTTGACCAGTGCTTTGGCGGCTTCGGCGGCAATGGTGTCGGCATTGGTGTTCAGCATGTTTCCTTTCTTGTCGTGAGTCAGCGGAGCCAATACGGGAACCACACCTTGATGAATGAGGCTGGCCAGTATTTCGGAATGCACTTCCTTGACGTCCCCGACGAAACCGTAATCCACGTCACCTACCGGACGCTTTTCGGAACGCATGTAATTGAGGTCGGCACCCGTCAGCCCAAGTGCGTTGACATCCAACGCTTGCAAACCGGCTACGATGTTTTTGTTCACCAACCCTGCATAGACCATGGTCACCACTTTCAGGGTTTCCAGGTCGGTGATGCGGCGGCCGTTCACCATCTGGCTTTCGATGCCCAGGCGGGCTGCCACCTGCGTGGCGGAGCGGCCTCCGCCGTGCACCAGCACTTTGTGGCCCTCGATGCGAGCGAAATCCTGCAGCAATGCCTGCAAGGATTCGGCTTCTTCGACAATCTTACCTCCGACTTTGATGACAATCAGTTTTTCCATACGTTATTTTGCGTCTCTTTGACGGATTTCTACACGACGGATTTTTCCGCTGATGGTTTTGGGCAATTCTTCCACGAATTCGATGATACGCGGGTATTTGTAGGGGGCTGTCACTTCTTTAACATGATCCTGCAATTCCTTAACAAGGGCGTCGCCAGCTTTATCCTTCCAGTCTTTTCCAAGGATGCATGTGGCTTTTACTATCTGACCACGTATATCATCTGGAACGCCGGTTACCGCACATTCCACGATGGCCGGATGCGTCATTAGGGCGCTTTCCACTTCGAACGGGCCGATGCGGTAGCCTGAACTCTTGATCACATCGTCGGCACGTCCCACGAACCAATAGTATCCATCTTCGTCCCTCCAGGCCAAATCGCCGGTGTAATAAACACCGTCCTTCATGGCATCGTTCGTGAGGGTTTCGTTGCGGTAATACCCTTTGAACAGGCCAATAGGGTACTTTTTGCCGTAACGGATCACTATTTGACCTTGTTCGCCGGCTTCTGCCGAACGGCCATCCGGTGTGATCAGATCGACATCGTATTGAGGGCTTGGCAATCCCATCGAACCTGGCTTTGGTTCCACCCAAGGCGTGGTAATGACGATGACGGTCGTTTCACTTTGGCCGTACGCCTCGCGCATCTTGATACCGGTGAGTTTGTAGAACTGGTTGTACACTTCCGGGTTCAAGGCCTCGCCGGCAATGGTGCACCATTCCAGTTTGGAAAGATCGTATTTGGAAAGGTCTTCACGGATGAGGAATCGGAAGATGGTGGGTGGAGCGCACAAGGATGTCACATGGTGTTTCTCCAGCATGGCCAGCATATCGGCAGGTGTGAATTTTTCGTGGTCATAGACGAAAACGGTGGCACCGGCTATCCATTGACCGTAGAGTTTGCCCCAGACTGCTTTCAGCCAACCAGTATCGGCGATGGTTAGGTGCAGGCTGTCTTCGCGGAGGTTGTGCCAATAACTGGCAGTTATGATGTGCGCCAAGGGATAAACGCTGTCCAACATCACCATCTTGGGATTGCCCGTGGTGCCAGAAGTAAAGCTGACGATGAGCGGATCGCTGTTTTTAGTGGGTTCAGCAGGGCGTTCAAAGGGTTTGGCTGAAGCAATGCCCTTGTGGAAGTCTTCCCAACCTTCGGGGATGAAAGGGCCGATGGAAATGAGGGTCTTAATGGAAGGCGATTCAGGAAGTGACGCGTTGATGTGGCCGATCACCAGTTCGTCTCCATCACAAACGATGGCTTTGATGTCGGCTGCATTGGCTCTGTAAATAATGTCTTTTTTGGTCAACAGGTGCGTGGCTGGAATGATGACGGCGCCGATTTTGTGCAGCGCGATGATGGTGAACCAGAATTCAGCCCGCCTTTTAAGAACGGCCATGACCATGTCGCCCTTGACAATGCCGAGTGAGCTGAAGTATCCGGCTGTGCGGTCGGATATTTCCTTGATTTCGCCAAATGTAAAGGTTTTGCTGGCTCCCTGGTCGTTGGTCCAGAGCAAGGCCCGTTTGTTCGGTTGGGTTCTGGCCCATTCGTCCACGACGTCGTAGGCAAAATTGAAATCTTCGGGTACGATGAGCTCGTAATTATTTTTAAAGTCCTCGAAATCTGTGAATTTCGTCTGTTTCAGATATTTCTCGATCATATTTTATTGCGTGTGGAGTAGTTAGAAAATGATGGCCAGGAACTTAACGGGAGCATCGTTCAGTGCTTGCATGCCGTGTCGTTTGGTGGCGTCGAAATAGAGACTGTCGCCAGCATTCAATTGAAGGTCCTTGCCATCAATGCTGATTTGCATGCTGCCTTCGAGCACGTAGTTGAATTCTTGCCCGTCGTGGTTATTTAGGTGGATCGGCGTGCCTTCGGGTTTGGGTTCAACCGTCACTACAAACGGATCGGCTTTGCGGTGAGCGAATTCGGCAGCCAGCGATTGGTATTTGTAGAAACTACTGCGTTCCATGGCTGTACCTTGGCCGGCGCGGGTGAGGTAATAGGTAGAAACATTGGGTTCCGCACCAAAAAGTAAAGCGGTGAGTTCAACGTTGAAATGGCGGGAAATGTTCTGAAGGGCACTCACGGGGATATCCTTTTTGCCGGTTTCATATCCAATATACTCTTCTTTGGATACGTGGCAAACTTCAGCCATTTCTGCCACGCTGATTTCCAGGATGTCACGCAAACCGCCTAGGCGCTGGGCGATTTCTTGAATCTGTTTGTTCATCTCGTTTGGGTGTTTAAGTACCGATTTGTAAGCAAAGGTACATTTTTCACTACAAAATCCGTAGTTTTGCAGGTATAAATACATCTCCCCATGAAGATCCTGATAACCTATGCTTTGGAGGCTGAACGCGGCAGTTGGCAGATGCCCGGACACGAACTTTTTTTCTGCAGAACCGGCGTCGGAAAAGTTTCTGCAGCCTTGCATACCTACGAAGCCGTTCTTGGGCTGAAACCTGACTTGGTGCTGGCAGTCGGTTCAGCCGGAACTCTCCACCATCAGGTCGGCGACATTGTGGTTTGCAACCATTTTATAGACAGGGATCTGGAAAAAATAGCCTATCTGGGCGTGCCTTGTGAACTCGATTTCTCGGCTGAACTCGTCGCTTTTGGTTTGGGTGTAGAAATGAAAGGAAGCGTTTCGACCGGTGATACCTTTCAGACTGACAGGGAAGCATCCACAAGTGGCTTGCACGCCGATGTTTTTGATATGGAAGCCTATGGAAGTGCTCAAGCATGCAAACAACTGAATATCCCTTTTGTGGCAATTAAGTACATCACGGACGTGATTGGCCAAAATTCGCTGAGACACTGGGAAGACAAATTAGAAGATGCAAAAGCCGGGTTGACTGCCTTTTTGGGGAATTTGAAAATCAGCGTATCAAATCCAACCTAAAGCCTGCTCCAACATCAGGCATCCAAAAGATATCGGCAAAGTCAGCAACGTTACGATCAATCCTGCTTTCAGAAATTCCAGAAACCCGATTTTGACGCCTTCCTTCGAGGCGGATTCAATAACGATGAGGTTGGCCATGGCACCGATGATGGTGGCATTGCCAGCCAAAGTCGAAGCGGAAGCCAATGAAAGCCAGAGCAAAGGACTGGCCGCAGCTTTCAGCATGGGTAGCATCAGCACGACAAAAGGCACGTTGCTGACAACCTGCGAAAGTACCAGTGATAGGCCATGGATGAAACCGACACCAACCGCATTCGCATGCAGGATGTTGCCTTCCAGAACCGATTTCAGCAATCCAGTCTTTTCCACTGCCCCAACCACAATGAACAAGGCTCCGAAAAACAGCAGGAGCACCCAGTCCACCTTACGAATGACGTCCGAAGGCTTGACTTCGCCGAACAACAAAATCAATGCAGCACCGGTAATGGCAATAAGCGGTATGGAGAAATGGATTTGTTTGCCAATAAAGAACCCGACGACAACGAGCAAGAAAATTAAGCCTGATCGGATGATTTTCCCACCTTTAAAAGGCTCGTGCGGTGGAAGGACCAACCGTTCTGAATTGCTGAATTCCTTTTTGTAAATCACCTTGATGACCACCACCGTCAAAGCCATTCCAAGGGCTGAAATCGGTAGCAGATGCAACAGGAAGGAGCCGTAGGTAATGCCCGAAGACAATCCGATGAGCATATTTTGAGGGTTTCCGGTGATGGTCATGGCACTTCCGATGTTGGAGGACAGGATTTCGGCCACCAAATAGGGGATAGGGTTCAGTTTGAGCGAACGGCAGATCTGGATGATGACCGGCGTGAACATCAGCACAACGGCATCGTTCACCATAAAAGCGCTTGTAATGCCGGTGACAAGCGTGATGAGAATAAGCAAACGTGTACGCGTTTTGGACCAGTCGATGGTCTGTCGGGCTATGATGGTGAAGAACCCGTCCAATTGGAGGGTGGCGATGATGATCATCATTCCCAGCAACAGGAAAATCGTGTTCATATCGACAAAGGCGATGGCTTCCGCTGGAGTCAGAATTCCAAACACCACCATGGCTACGGCACCTGAGAAGGCAGCCGAAGGCCTATCCACATTGACACCGGGCAATCGTGTAAAGATTATGCCCAGGTAGGTCACGATGAAAATGACCAGCGTGATGATTTGGGTGCTGTCCATTATTCGAGCAAGTGGTTTTCAAGGATTCGATTTTGGTCGAAGTCCTTTATTTGGAGGTAGTGAATGGTTGTATTTGCCAAGGCTCCCATGGGCAACAAACCTATGACTTCGCTAAAGGCGATGCTTACACCTCGACTGGCCGTTTCTTCACGAATGCAGTCAAAGACTTGATGCATGGAAGTTTGCGTGAAATCTGTCAAATTCATGGAAACTTGCGCTTGCCCCTTGTCCGCCAAATAGATGCCCATAGCTTTGACGCAAGGGAAACCGCCACTTGAAAACCGAACCTTCTTCGCAATGGCTTTTGCAATTTCCAAATTGTCGGTGTTTAAGTTGACGTTCCAAGCTATCAGGAAGTTTCGTGCGCCGATGATGGTGGCACCTGCAGTCGGATGGGGTGTGGCAGGCCCAAAGTCTGGTTTCCACAGCGGATCCTTCATTTTTTCAGAAAGCCCTTCGAATTGCCCTCTACGCACTTCAGCCAAGTTTTCGCGATGTGGTGCGCTGGCAGCCTTTTCGTATAGATATACGGGCAAATCGTTTGCTGCAGCCACTTCAGCCGCCACCTCTTTAGCCAACTGAACGGCTTCGTCCATCGTCATGTTTCGAATTGGAATGAACGGTACCACATCAGCCGCACCCATGCGCGGATGCTCACCCCGATGCTGGTTCAGGTCGATTTCGCGGACGGCCGTACTTATAGCGTTCACCACCACTTTTTTCATCGCTTCAGGAGAACCCACCGTCGTGATCACCATCCGGTTGTGACTGACATCGTTGCTGTAATCTAGCAACTTGACCCCGTCCACGCCTCGGAAACAATCAATGATCCGTTCCATTTTGGCATTATCCCTGCCTTCACTGAAGTTGGGGACGCATTCGACAAGTTTTTCTGAGCTAAACATAAAGCGAAGATACAAAAACAAAAAAGAAGCTGTCCTTTGCGAATTCTTATGCCAGTTTGCCCAACGCTTCCTTGACGCGACGCATGGCTTCCACAATGTTCTCGTCGGAAGTGGCGTAGGAGAAGCGGATGCATTTGGGAGCACCGAAAGCGGTTCCGCCGACAGCAGCCACGTGGCCGACTTCCAGCAGATACATGGCCAGATCGCCTGCATCGTTGATTTTGCGTCCTTCGAAGGCTTTGCCAAAGAACGAATCGGCTTCCGGGAAGATGTAGAAGGCACCTTCGGGTTTCGCGCATTTCAGCCCGGGAATCTGGCGGGCCAGATCCACGATGAGGTCGCGACGACGGTTGAAAGCGGCACGCATCTGAGCAACAGGTTCTTGTGTTCCGGTATAAGCAGCTTCGGCAGCTTTCTGGGAAACGGAGCAAGGGCCGGAAGTATATTGACCTTGCAGGGTATTGCAGGCGGAAGCGATCCACTGGGGAGCGGCAATCCAGCCGATGCGCCAGCCGGTCATGGCATATGCTTTTGAAACGCCGTTGATGATGACCACGCGGTCGCGGATATTATCGAATTCAGCAATGCTGACATGTTTGCCAACGTAGTTGATGTGTTCGTAGATTTCGTCGGAAAGGACGATGATGTTGGGATATTTGGCCAAAACGTCGGCCAAGCCTTTGAGCTCTTCCCTGCTGTAAACGCTGCCGGTCGGGTTGGACGGGGAGCAGAGAATGATGGCTTTGGTCTTGGGGGTAATGGCGGCTTCCAATTGGGTGGGCGTGATCTTGAAATCTTGCTCGATGCCGGCACTGACAATAACGTTGGTGCCTTCGGCCAGTTTCACCATTTCTACATAACTCACCCAGTAAGGTGCGGGAACAATCACTTCATCACCGGCACTGATGATGGCAAGCAATACATTGCATACCGACTGTTTGGCTCCGTTGGAACAAACAATCTGTTCCGGTTTATACACCAAACCGTTTTCGTTTTTCAGTTTGGCAACGATGGCATTGCGTAGTGCAGGGTAGCCGGGGACGGGGGAATAGAACGAAAAGTTCGCGTCAACGGCCTGTTTTGCGGCTTCTTTAATGTGATCGGGGGTGAAGAAATCGGGTTCACCGACACTCATGTTGATCACATCGATGCCTTGAGCTTTCAATTCGTTGCTCTTTTGTGACATCGCCAGTGTCTCGGATGGCGAGAGGGCTGCTAAGCGCTCGGAAACTGGGTTCATACGTTTAGTTTAATTGGTTGGTCATACAGTGCAAAAGTACGAAATTGGCAGGGATTTTTAGTTGGTTGTACGCAATTTTCACTTTTTCGGCCTGTACAGCGATTAATACGTTTTTTTATCTAATTTCTGAAGGCCAATCAGTACGACATCCGATACTTTAAAGGCTGTTCCATGCCGTACACCCGCCGGAAAACGGATCATGTCGGAGATGTCTTCCCAGACAGGTTTATTGAGGTGCCTGCAACGGGCGGCACCATATTTCTTATTCATATACTTGTCCCAGTAGACGTAAGTGTAACTGCCGATCTGAATGGCAGTAGGGCCTTCAGCCCATTGTTTACCGGTGAAGGGTTCAGCAGTTGCTTTTGGAAAAGTCGTGATTTTGTTGGAAGCCACCATCCGAATGTTCTTTTCAACGGGCTCTTTGGTCTCGTTCTTGATGAACATGTAATAGGTGCCGCTTTTCTTCAGAATGAACGCGTCGATGCAGTTGAATCCGGGGTCATAGAACAACTTGGTCTTGGTGAAAGTCACGAAATCCTGGGTGGTGGTGTAGAAAATCCGGTGGTTGTAACCGTCTTCGGCCGTGCCGATTTCAGGAAATTTACCTGGGATGGTGGAAGCCCAATAGATGTAGAAAGTTTTGGAAGGCTTGTCATAAAATAGCTCCGGAGCCCAGGCGTTCCTTGCGGTCGGTTCGTCCGCCATAACAGGAAGCGTCTTTTGCTCCGACCAATTGATAAGATCCTTGGACGAAGCATAGCCGATGCCTCTTTCGGTCCAGCCGCTGGTCCATACCATGTGGAAAAGACCGTTGGCATCCTGCACGATGCTGGGGTCGCGCATTAGCTTGGATTCACCGGCAGTTGGAGTCAACAGAGATTTTCCACCGTTGAGTGTCCGCCAGGCCAGTCCGTCCAAGCTATACATCAGGTGTAAACCGTCCTCGCCGTTTCCGGTAAAGTAGCTAAACAAGTAAGCCGGATCGTTTTTTGAAATCATAGAAAGGATGTCGGTCTCCTTCTTTTCTTTTTCTTTGCCTATTACCTTGTCGGCGGCAAAAAGAGTCACAGGAACAAGCAGCAACGCCAGCAGCGTCAATTTGAGGTGTTTCAGAGTCATGTCGTCGTTTTTTCAGTTATAAAATATTCTTAAGGGTGTGCCCCATGCGCTCTTTTTTGGTCTGCATATAGAACTGGTTGAATTGGTTGGGTTCCACTTCGATGGGTACGTTTTCGGTGATGGTCAGGCCATAAGCCTCCAACCCGATGCGTTTGACAGGATTGTTCGTCATTAGTCTCATTTTGCTCACACCTATCTGGCGAAGTATCTGCGCACCCACACCGTATTCGCGTTCGTCTGCGTTGAATCCCAAATGGATGTTCGCATCGACTGTGTCCATGCCTTCTTCCTGTAATTTGTAAGCCATAATCTTGTTCATCAGGCCGATGCCTCGACCTTCCTGGTTCATGTAAACGAGTACGCCTTTGCCCTCCTTTTCGATAGCCAGCATGGCCTTGTGCAGTTGTTCGCCACATTCGCAGCGCATGGAACCCAGGATGTCACCGGTCAAACAGGAAGAGTGCACGCGTACCAGAATGGACTCATCCGGTTCCCAAGTGCCTTTAACTAAGGCGACGTGTTCCAGACCGTTGGAAAGCTGTTTGAACGGAATCAGGTGGAACATGCCGTATTTGGTCGGCATATTGACCTTGGGACCCATTTCAACCAGTGATTCTTGTTTCAAACGATAGGCAATCAAGTCCTGTATCGTAATGATTTTCAGGTTGAATTGTTTGGCCATGGCCATCAGTTCGGGCATTCTAGCCATGGTGCCGTCTTCGTTCATCACTTCAATAAGTGCGGCGGCAGGTTTCAAACCGGCCAGTCGGCACAAATCGATGGATGCTTCGGTATGTCCTGCACGACGTAACACGCCTTTGCTTTTGGCATATAGCGGGCTGATGTGTCCCGGACGGCCTAGGTCCTCGGGTTTGGTGTTCGGGTCCGCCAAGGCGCGGATGGTGTTGGCTCTGTCTTGTGCGGAAACGCCTGTGGCACAGCCTTCCAGCAAATCGACCGTCACCGTGAACGGGGTGCCAAGCAGGGAGGTATTGTTGGAAACCTGTTTTTCAAGGTCCAGTTCGGCACAGCGTTCTTCCGTGATGGGCGCACACAGCACTCCGCGGCCTTGCGTGATCATGAAATTCACCTTCTCGGGCGTGATGAGTTCAGCCGAGGTGATGAAATCGCCTTCATTCTCACGGTCTTCGTCGTCTACGGCGATGATGATGTTCCCTTTTGCAATTTCTTCAATTGCTTCTTCTATACTGTTTAATTTAAATTCACTCATGGTGATGTTGTTTATGGCGGAGCCACACTTTGGCATGCTTGTACATGCGCTTTGGGTTCAACCAGGTTTTAATAAAAAGAATGTATGCATCTCCGTTCAGGATCTGAGAATCCTTAACGGCTTTGTACGTGAGGAACAATCCAAGCGGAAATAATATTGCTGAACTGATCCAACCGCCCAAAACGGGTTCCCACAGACCGTCGCGGGCCATTTTATAGCCGGCAACGTCGATCATGTAGTAGAATATAAAGAGTAACACCGAAATCACGGCAGGCAAACCGATTCCGCCTTTGCGGATAATGGCTCCCAGTGGTGCTCCGATGAAAAAGAAAATCAGGCAGGCGATGGACAGCGTGAATTTCCGGTGAAATTCAATACTGCTGCGCCTGAACTGATAGGTTTCGTTCGCTACGGCAATCTGTTTGTATTCCAGATCGTTGCGGATATTGGCAACACTTATTTCAGCCCTTTGGGTCAAATTGAGTAGCGATTGCTGACTCAAACTGCGTATTAGGCTGTCCATTTTGGGGTAAAAGGGTTTTACCGAGGACTTTTTCCTGATTACATCCGGGGCAATCAGAATGTGTCCGTTGTCCAGAGCTCTACCCATGTATCTTCGTTGTGTGAATGTTTCTTCTGTCTTTTGTGCTAGGCTGTCAAGTAAGCCGCCCACCGAATCGATGATGACACTCAATTCTTTCGTATTCTTGCTGAAGTGCATGGAGTTGAAGTTCGATTCATCCACCATGTTGAAATTGCCGTCGTAATCCATGACGATCTGCTTGGTTCGAAAACTTTCGCGACGGTAAGGAATAGTAGCCGATGTGGCCTGTTGGTTACTGAAATTGCTGAACCCTTCGCCGTTGTGCAATGTAAAAATGAGGTTCATCTTATCGTCAGTGAATTTCAATGTGGCATAGTCGGCCAAGGTCACCGCTGCATTTTCATAGCCCTGCGAAAAATCGTAGATGACAATGTCGTTCAGCAACTTCTTTTCGACGTCCTTGGAACGTACATACAAGGTTATTCCCGGTATTTCTGAATAAAAAGCACCCTCCGGAATGGACAGTTCCGGCGATTTCTGCTTGAAAGAAGCCAGCAAGGTCATCAGTTTAACCTGCACTTTAGGCATGGCTTGATCCTGAAAGTAGAAGGCTCCGATGCTGATGAATACCATCAAGACTATCAATGGCTTCATAATTTTAAACAAGGAAATGCCGGCTGCCTTCATGGCCAGAAGTTCCAGTTTTTCCCCAAAATTTCCGAAGGTCATCAGCGATGCCAGCAATACGGCCAGCGGTAATGACATGGGAACCAGGTTCAAGGAGGCATACCACACGAATTTGCCGAAAACCGCCATGTCCAGTCCCTTACCGACCAAATACTCAATATAGCGCCACAACGTCTGCATCACCAATATGAAATTGCTAATCATAAAGGTCATGAAGAAGACGGGTAAGAAGCTGGTAAGTACGTATGTATGTAGCCTTTTGATGCCTAGCATGGAACGTTGCGTTTGGACTGCAAAAATAGCGGAAAAAACTCATACGACCGCAAGAAAACCCCGGCCTTACTAAAAAAATGGAAAGCGGGGTTTGCGTATAATCGGAAAAGCACTATCTTTGTCGCGCTTTTGAAAAAAGATGGCGAGATAGCTCAGCTGGTTAGAGCGCATGATTCATAATCATGAGGTCCCCGGTTCAATCCCGGGCCTCGCTACAAAAAAACAAGCACCTGTGTGGTAATCATGCAGGTGCTTGTTTTTTGTAGTAACAGATATTCCGAAACTTCTAACGAGCATAGTTGAACGTCAGGGTTCTGCCATCCCAGTAAAACTTCAATTTATTGGACTTGGCATAAATTTCTCGAATCTCATAGTCGTTTTCTCTCAGGAGGCTGTCGCTTGCGTTGGAAATATTGATGGGCAGGTTATATTCCAGTCTGTCTTCCTGGTAAATGGCGTTATCATCCGATTCATCTGTGAGTTCGTAGACGTGAACTTTCATTGAAAGGACCGTATCGATTTTGTCACCGGCCGATATGAGGTGACCAGGTGTTAATGGGTTGTGCCCTGTCCACATATAGCATGGGCTATCGGAATTGTTTATAAACTGAACCGTGACTTTGGATTTGAAGGAGTATGCTGGTAAATTCTGTGAACAAGAAAGGATCCAAGGAATCAGGCATAGACTTAACAGCCATTTGATGAGTTTTGGGCGTATTTTCATATTGAAAAGGATGATAATTTTCTTTTGATTCTATTGGCGAAGTCGCAGTATGGCAAATTTATTCTTTTATTCTCATTGTTCATAGCCTCTACTTGCAAGTTTTTTTTCTTTTTGTACCTTTATCACAGATTGAATGAAAAATGAATGAGCAAGAATTTTGGTATCCGCTTGATAATGCCGCTAAAATTTATCCAGCCATAACGAACGACGAGGTCACTTCCGTTTTTCGGATTTCTGCCAATTTAAAGCAGAGGATAAACATCCACTTCCTTTTTAAAGCTGTTCGGACCATCGAGCCGCGTTTTCCGTACTATAAAGTGCATTTGAAAAAGGGTTTTTTTTGGTACTATTTTGAATCAGCAGATTTTCCGACTTCGGTTGAAGTAGATACAAAGGTTCCCTGTCGTCAATTTCGTAAAGACGGTCACCTTTTCAGAGTGCTGGTTTCCAATAACAAACTCAGTGTTGAATTTTCCCACATGCTGGCAGATGGCGGTGGAGCTTTTGAGTATTTCAAAACCTTGCTGGTACACTATTTTGAATTGACAGGGGTTGAAATACCATCCGATTTCAAGTATCTAAAAGTAGATTCAATCCCCAATCCGGAAGAGTTTGAAGATGCTTATAACCGGTATTTTCAAGAGGATATTCCAGCTTTGGAAAAACGGCCCAACGCATTCCATTTACCATTCACACTCAGGCTGAAACCCCGTTTTGATGTATTGTATGCAATTGTTTCAACCTCAGAATTAAAGGTCAAAGCTAAAGAAAAAGAGGTTAGTATAACAGAGTACCTCACCGCCGTTTACTTCTCCGTACTTCAAGATATCTATGAAAGTTCACCCAAAGGCAGCATACACCGGAGGCGTAAAAAGATTGCCATTGAAGTTCCCTTAAACCTCAGGAAGCTCTATCCAACGGCAACCATGCGAAACTTTACGTTGTTTGTCATGCCTGAAATCGATTTGAGATTGGGCCACTATACGTTCGATGAAATTTTGAAGACCGTTTACCATCAAATGCGGCTGGAAACGGATAAGAAACAGGTGAACAAGATTTTATCACTTAATGTAGGTGGTGAACGCAATGTTCTGGTCAGAGGCATTCCGCTTTTTGTGAAAAGCCTTTTTATGAGATATCTTTACTATGCGATGGGTAGTACTCAATACAGTGGTACCTTTACCAATATGGGCTCTGTGCAATTTCCGGAGCAAATAGCGGAGCAAATAGATTGCCTACTATTAACCCCGCCACCTCCCAATAAACTGATAAAAATGAGCTGTGGTGCTATTGCTTTGAACGATAAGTTGGTAATCTGTTTTGGCGGAATTGTAAAATCGAAAGAATTTGAAAAGAGGTTTATTCAATTTCTTGTAAATGAAGGGCTTCATGTGAAATTAACAACCAATAAATAAACAAAAATGAACGTTTGTAATTATTGCGGAGTAGAACTGGATGCTGAAATGAATTTCTGCCCGTTATGCGGACACAAAAGCAATGCTCCAGTCGTTTCGAGTCGTAAAGACTCCAACAATAAAGAGCCAAAGGAGGCCGAAACGGTGGTTTATAATTTTGAAGATCTGACTCAACTCCAGCAACGGAAAATCGTTTGGGAATTGGCAACTTTTATCCTGGTCTCATGCGTTGTCATTACTACAATTATCGACCTTCTTATTTCTAAACACATCACTTGGTCGAAATACACGATGACCATTGGACTCGTCCTATTGATAGACATCTCCTTGATCATTTTTATGCAAAAACAACTCTTCCTGCTTTTCTCAGGCTGTTTTGTCAGTACTTCCTTATTGCTGTTTTTGCTTGACTTATATAATCATAATCTCTACACAGGATTAAAATTAGGAATACCCATTATTTTCTTCATTTGTCTCGTCGTTTTTCTTTTAGCGCTTTTAATACGAAAAATAAAACAAAAGGGGATCAATATTATAGCCTATTCCTTAGTTGCTGCTGGCATTATATGCATGTGTATTGAAGGCATTATAACGCTGCACCTCCAAAATCAACTGAAATTTCAATGGAGTATGATTGTGATGGTTGCAGTTTTACCAGTTTCAGCCATTCTGCTTTATATTCATTATAGGTTGAAAAGGGTGACCAATTTGAAAAAGGCCTTCCACATTTAGTTTCGTTCCATTTTTTGCCTTCAATTAGTTATATTATCAAAATAGTTATACTTTTGTAACTAATTACAAAAGTATAACTCTATGAATGAAAACGAAGCAAATCCGATTGAAAGAATCGTAGATAATTTGTTTTTCATCAGTCCCATGGTTTCAAAAGTGCTGAGGCATTCCATTCGGACGCGGACAACGCTGAACCCTGTTTCTTGGTGGGTTCTCAAACTCCTTTACCGAAGTGAATTGCTCTCCATGTCCGAAATCGGATGTAAGCTTCAAATGCCAAAGCCCCATGTTACTGCTCAAATTGATAAGTTGATAGCAGATAACTTGGTAGAACGGCTTGATGATCCGAACGACAGACGGATTATCAACATCCGATTGACGGAAAAAGGTAAAGAAAATCATAACAAGATAGCTCAGGATGTGAGCGAAGACATGCAACAACGAATCAAACAGCTCGATCCGCATAAAAGAACGGAATTGCTGGAGTCGTCGCAAAAGGTACGCGATATTTTAAACGAGATAATGAATTAAAGGTAGTAGGTATGACAACGAAAAAGAAAAATGATTGGAAGAAGTACATTCCACTGGTTATTGTGATTGCATTGGTTCTGACGGGTGGAACATATTGGTATATAGGCTATTCGAAGTACATCAAAACAGATGATGCCTTAGTAACCTCCGATATTGTGACAGTTAGTCCCAAGATCATGGGACGAATCATACGTATTTACGCACAGGAGGGCGACTCTGTCAAACAGGGAGAATTACTGGCTGAACTGGATAGTTCGGACTTGATGGCTCAGAAACAGCAAGTCCTTTCAGGCAAGATTCAGTCGCAGGCAGGCAAAGCGCAGGCTGAGGCTAAATATGAGTTTGACCTAAAGAATATTGACATTCAAAAAATCAATGTGGAGCGTGCCCAAGAAGATTTCGACCGTGCAAAAACGCAGTATTCAGGCGGTGTACAAACGAAAGAACAGTTCGACCATCTTAAAAAGGCGCTCGAAACCGCTCAGGCACAGTGTGCTGCTGCCCAAGCTCAGGTTTCAGTGTCCAAAACGCTGATTAAAAGTGCTGAAGTGTCCGTTACCTCTTCACAGACGCAGATTGAACTGATCAATACTCAATTGAAAAATACGCGCATGTATGCACCGGTAGACGGTATCGTTGCAAAACGTTGGTTGCTTCCGGGTGACATTGCCAATCCGGGTCAATCCATCTATACCATCAACAATAATTCAACATTCTGGGTGATGGTTTACATGGAAGAAACCAAAATGGGCGAATTGCATTTGGGTCAATCGGCGAATTTCACACTGGATACCTATCCTGGTGTAACTTTTACCGGAAAAATATTCCTGCTTGGTTCAACCACGGCTTCCCAATTTTCACTGATCCCAGCCAGCAACGCTTCGGGTAACTTCACGAAAGTGACGCAACGTGTTCCAATCAAGATTTCCATCGACAGCGTAGAAAATGGTGAAAAAGTGTCTTCCTACCGTTTGATGACAGGAATGTCGGCTGTTGTTAAAATTGAACGTTAAGGAATGAAGCCCGTTTCAAGATCACACCGGATTCGCCGAAAACTGCGAACCCGTGATTCCTTATATCACCCCAAACACCGGCTTTACAAATGGTTCGTATTGGGTAACGTCATGCTCGGAACGTTCATGGCGGTGCTCGACAGTACCATCGTGAATGTGAGTTTGCCCAAGATCATGTCGTCCTTCGGGGTCGGTTTATCCACCATTCAGTGGGTTATAACCGCCTACATGCTTGCCATGGCGGCCATGTTGCCGGCTTCGGGTTGGCTGGCCGACAAGTTCGGCTATAAAAAAATGTATTTCTGGGGCTTGTTCCTGTTTACGTTTGGCTCCCTGCTTTGCGGTTTGTCCAACGATGAAACGACGTTGATCATGTCTAGAATCATTCAGGGATTGGGTGCAGGTGCTGTTCAGCCGCTGGGTATGGCCATCATTACTCGCGAGTTCCCACCGCAGCAACGTGGACTGGCGTTGGGTTTTTGGGCCATCGCTTCAGCCGCCTCCGTGTCCTTTGGGCCGATGATTGGTGGCTATCTGGTGGATAATTTCAGTTGGCAATTGATTTTTGATGTGAATGTACCGGTTGGAATCGTTGCACTAGCGTTCACCATGATCATCCAACGTGAATTCATTCATCCGAATGCCAGGAAGTTCGATTACATCGGTTTCATTTCGGTCATCATCTTTCTACCGGTATTGCTTTATGCCTTGTCCGAAGGGAATGCCGCCACCAATTCGGAAGGATGGCACGCTCCGTACATACTGGCCTGTTTTGCCATTTCAGCAGTGGCGCTTACGGTATTTCTCATTCAGGAATTCACGACGGATTATCCGCTGCTCGATTTGCGTTTGCTCAAGAACCGGAATTTCGGATTAGCCAATGCCATTATGCTCCTGTTCGGAATGGGGATGTTCGGAAGCACGTTCCTGCTTCCGCTCTACCTACAAAACTCGATGGGTTACACTGCCTTGCAGTCGGGCTCGGTCTTTCTGCCCGTCGGCATCATCCAAGGCTTCGTTTCTCCCATTGCCGGCCGGTTCTCCGATAAGGTAAACCCAAAAATACCCTTGTTCATTGGGATTAGCTTGTTGATTCTGAGCTTTCTACTGAATTCAAATTTGTCGTTTCTCACGGAACATTCATTCATTATGACCACGTTATACATTCGTGGATTTGGAATGGGCCTAATATTTACGCCGATAAGTGCCTTGTCGCTTTCGAGCATCCCTCGCGACAAGATGGCTCAGGCATCGGGCATCAGCAATACGGTTCGTCAGATTGGAGGAAGTATGGGCGTGGCTTTATTGTCGACCTTGCTCGCCGGTCGGGTGAATTTCCACTCGCAGGTTTTCGGCGGTTCCATACAGTCGGGTTCACAGGTTTTTCAGAATACGGCCCGAAACCTGACCACCTACATTCAGCACAATGCCGGTTCCTCGTTGGCTTCGGCTACCAAGCAAAGTCAAAGCATCCTGATGTCCCACGTCAGTTCACAGGCGTTCATTCAAGGTATCAACGATGATTTCCTGATTGCTGCCGGCATAACGACCATCTGCTTTATTCCGATTATTTTAATGCATTCAAAAAAGAAAATGGCTAAAAAAGCCCAAATACAATAGACAGACTATGAAACAGTTACGGAAATATATGGTTTTATTGTTGCTGGTTCCCGCTGCTTTCGTGCAGGGGCAAAATGCATCAGGCGATTCATTGACGCTTTCAGGCATATTGAATTCAGTACTAAACGATTATCCGTCTTTGAAGAAGGCGGAGAAAGAGTTGATTTCGGCCGATGCAAAAATAGACCTGACGAAAACGGCTTATCTGCCGGATGTGAACTTCTCCACTTCGTACAACCGGATCGGTCCGATCAGCACGATTACGTTCAGTGGCAAAAACCTTCATTTGTATCCTGCCGACATGTACAACGCCGCTTTTACGGTCAATGAGAACATTTACGATTTTGGAAAGACTTCGAAAAATGTGGTTTTGAGCGAGCAGAGCAAGGAAATGGTCAAACTGGCTGTCGAACAGGTCAAGCAGCAGTTGTCTACGGCGGTGATGGCAAATTACTACACCATCTGCTATTTGCAGGAAGCCATTCAAATAAAAGACGATCAGCTGAATACGTTGAACGAGCATCTGCAGTTCGTCCAGAAAAAGGCGGCATCGGGTTCAGCCACTCAATATGAAATTTTGACAACCAAGGTGCGGATGTCGGCATTGGAAAACCAAAAGACAGACTTGCAGACGTCCTTGCAAATCTATTTCAGCCAACTAAATTCCTTTTTGGGAAAACCACAGGGCAGTTCGCACCTGTTGAAAAAGGAAATTCAACTGCAGCAATTCCTGCCTTCGGTTGATACGTTGTGTAACCAAGCTTTTGCCAATCGGTATGAAATGAAGATTGCGCTGCAGAAGGAAGCGCTCGCTAAATTACGATTGAATGCCATCAAGGTTCAAAACAATCCGTCGCTCAATTTCAACGCCTCCGCTGGTTATAAGAACGGGTATCTGAACTCTGATTTTGAAGATGTCGGGAAGTTGAATTTTTCTGTCGGCGTGGGTTTGAAAGTACCGATTTTCGATGCCAACCGTTCGAAATATACCAAGATTCAGACGAATGCGGACTTGGAGGGCAATCAACTAGAAACCGAGTTGCTTCGTCGCAGCATCACCAACGAAATCGTAGAAAGCCGTGCCAATGCCGAGGCCGCACTGAAAAAAGTGAAGCAGTCGGAACTTCAGCTTCAGCAAGCCATGCAAGCATATAACTTAGCTGAAGTCAGCTACAAGGCTGGCACCGTCACCAACCTGGATTTGCTGGACAGCTACACGGCGGTTTCAGAAAGCAAGCTGGTGTTGTTTAAAACGAGGATTGATTATACGGTGAACCTGCAGCGGTTGAAAATTGCGGTTGGGGAGCGGATTTACTAAGGGTTCTTGATCTGACTGTTTACAAACTCTTCCAGGTCTCCATATTCAGGTATCTGCAGTTTTCTTCTCACAGAGGTACGCAGGGAATTGATGGTGTTGGTGCTTAGGTTGAGGATAATGGAGGTTTCTTTGTTGGAAAGGCCTGTGAAACTAAGGATGAGAATGCGATATTCTGTTTCTGTAAGTTGGGGGTAGTGCAACCTGACTTTTTCCGGAATGCCATTTTTTAACTGATTCAGCGACTTAAAGAATGTATCCCAGTCGAAACCCGGGTTGTTTTCGTAAACGGCCTGATTGAAAAGTGTCATAATTTTCTTTTCCTGACCGGTCTTCAGGTCTTTCATCATGCCGTCCAGCAAGGCAACTTTTTTCAAAATGTCGAAATGCTTGAGCGCTAATTGACGTAGATTATCCTCTTTTCGTTTGAACTCTGTGCCCAGATTTTGTAAGGTTACGATCTTTGATTCCGCATCCTGAATGACTTTGCGGTGTCTTTTATTTTTCAACAGAACCAAGATGATGATGAGCATGGAAAGGATGATGATACTGTTCATCCAAATGCTGCGAGCTTGAAGCCTAGTACTGTACAACCTTCGGATCTGTTCGAGTTTGGCAGTTTCATTTAACAGGTTTCTGGCATCTTTTCCGGAAACCATTTCCTTAAGGACGTTGTTGAATTGTGCTTTTGAAAAACTGGCATCTTGAGTTTTTCCGGACTCTTGATACCAAATAATCAAAAATTGCCAACTATTGCTCCGAATTACAGGATCGTTTACCTTTGACAACGTTTGCCGAAGCAAGTCGGCATAGTGGTTCACACTGTCTTTCTGGTCCTGTATATAGGACAATTGACTCAGTTCGAGGTAGGATTTAGCTGAACCTTCTGGTTTATCACTACACGACAAGGCATCCAAACGATACTGTTTTGCCAAGCTATAATCGCCAATCTGTTCATGGATTTCTCCAAGGGATAAAAGCGCTTCTGCTTCCTGCTCCAAATTTCCGGAAAGTTGAAAACAGATCATTGCAAGTTGTATACTCCTGTCTGCCTTTGGAAATTCGGATTGCTTCATTTGTAGCTGTCCCATATTCAGCAGTATTAAACCTTTCAAGGAGTTGTTAACCTCATTGTCAACGAGTCTCAACGCAGACTGAAATCTTAGGCCAGCCTGATCGAACTGCTCCTTATTCATTAAGATGGAACCTTGGCAATATTCAGACAGAGTGGCGTATTCCCAATTTTCTTTGTTTGTAAAATAGGTTGTCGCTTCTGGCACTTGCAAGTCATCAGCAACATCTTTGCCCGATTGGTGCCGAAGTTGGGTGATGCGTAACAGGTATCGATAGCGGGCCTCTTTGCTGAAGTCTTCCGGAAATCGGATGGAATCCAGTATGCTCATGGAGAGTTCCGGTTGAGTATAAGCAACAGATTCACATCTTTGAAGTAGCGCCAAGTCGGAGGAGTCTTTTTTACAGGATAGAGCAAAAAGGGCCATCAAACCAGCGATTAGTAGGTTCAGAAATTGCCTCATTGTACTTGGCTTTTCTTCGGCTTCAGGTAAATTTTCGTTCTTCCCATTCTTCTACCAAAATCAAGTTCCGTGGCAGTATCCAGTTGTTTAAAGACATTTTGTAAGGAATCCTGGATATGTTTGGTACGTTCAGCGTCTTTTTTTCTCTGAAGCAATGTTTGCTCTGCTGTTCTAATCCCTTTGGCATTTGCCTTCGCTCTGCGCTTATAAAGAAGATCGGTACCGGGGGAACCCGTGATTTTTGAATTGCTAAGGTCTCGTCCGTCAATGGTCAGGGTGATTTGCGCACCCCGATCCATACAGATGCCGTCCGAGGTAGAATGCCAATTGAAGTACGGATTTTGAAAGGCAACACGTTCACAATAGCCCGAATCGTTGGCTAGAAGAATGATTCGTGGATAAACAAAAGGTTCTTTTAGCTTATACGTATACGAGAATGCACCATTTACAATGTCAACGGTGTCGAATACCTCTAGCTGTTCAGTCCTGATGGAATTGCCTTTTGTAATATGAATCGTGGAATCTTGCTCGACCAGGTGGATTAAAACGTATTTGTAGGAACTGTTGCTTACCGTTCCCTTCAAAACACCCTCTACATAAGCATGTTCAATCAATGGAATGCCCTTCTTTTTAACGGGCAGAAACTGATAGAGCAAAGCACCTGCTCCTAAAAAGAGCAATACATACAGAAAAATGCGTGTCGATTTTTTCATGTCTTTTTCGATTGAGTTTTTAATCCGTGAATTGAACGGATCAAAAGTATTTCAGTTTGGCGGATGGTGCAAGAGCTAGAGACAGTGATGTAAGTTTTATTACGTGACGAAATGTGTATAGTTCTATGATCCAGATGTATATGAAAGTGTCATTATAGCTTTCTACCTGTTCAACCACAATCTGGATTAATGGGCACGGGCATGTCTGACGAAAACGTCTTCGTCGGTGGTCAGCTCCAAGGTTACTTTCATGCGGCTTTTGGACAATATATTGAATTTTTCGGAAAGTTTACCGACTTAGTTTGAAAAGTAGGTTTTATGATCATCATTAATGGTATTATTCAACGTCGTTGATGTAGCGTTCTGGTAGAAAATGGACTTTATGAAAATTACCCTATTTATGGGATTTCAGCACGCCCGCTGTATCCCTATTTTTGTAGAGAAATTAAGGATGAAAAAAAATGGCAACTCAAATACTCATAGCTCCGGGATACGGTAACTCTGGTGAGGAACACTGGCAAACTTACTGGCAAAAGGAAAACAAAGATTTCGTTCGCATTGAACAAAGGGATTGGTTTGAGCCGAGTGCCGACGAATGGGCGGAAACCATTGAGAAATATGTGCGCGAAGCCTCGGGAGAAGTCGTTGTTGTAGCGCACAGCCTAGCCTGCATAGCGCTGGTTCATTGGGCACAGAAAACCAATCTGACCCTTAAGGGAGCCTTGTTGGTTGCTCCTCCGGATGCCAACGATGAGAAACTGAAGAATGTTGTGAAAGGATTTTCGCCGATACCCTTACAAAAACTGCCTTTTAAAAGCATCGTTTTAGCCAGTACCAACGATGAATACAACCCGATTGGCAATGCAGAACTTTTTGCCAAAAATTGGGGAAGTGAATTTGTAAACATTGGTCAGAAAGGTCATATCAATGCGCTTTCAAACCTTCACAATTGGCCAGAGGGGCGTTCTTATCTTTCAAGATTGCTATGAAACGTAATGGAAAGGGCTATATTTGCAAGTATCCCATTCGTTATCTGGCGTATTATCCAGTCATTCCGAAAAACACCCATGACTGGTTGGGTGTCTATACGATCGTAGGAGTTTCCGTACCTTTGTTTTTAGGTTACAGCGTTTTTTACCTAACTTTGCGCCTCAAAAAAGATAATGATGCCTGCCTTGTTTTTCCCTCCCGAATGGTATCCGCAATCGGCGGTACAACTGACCTGGCCTCACGAGGGTACCGATTGGTCGGATATGCTGGATGAAGTTCTGCCGTGTTTTGTCAACATTGCCAGGGAAATCTTGAAGCATGAAAAACTCATTGTCGTTTGCCCAAATGCTGCCGAAGTACGGGCATCACTTGGAGCCGTTAATGAGGCTAACTTATTTTTGTACGAGTTCCCATCAAACGATACTTGGGCTAGAGATCATGGCGGAATTTCCTTGTTTGTGGACGGAAAGCCCTGCATTTGTGACTTCACGTTCAATGCCTGGGGAATGAAATTCCCGGCCAATTTCGACAATCAGCTCACTTTTTCATTGTATGGTGCACATGCATTTAGTCCGGATGTAGCTTACGAAAATTGCATGCCTTTTGTCCTTGAAGGCGGAAGTCTGGAATCGGATGGGGCAGGGACCTTGCTCACTACCTCTGAATGCCTGCTCTCTGTGAACCGAAACGATTCACTTACCAAAGATGAAATCGAAGCCTACCTGTTGGAACGCTTCGGTCTGAAGCGAGTGCTTTGGTTGGATAGCGGTTTTCTGGAAGGAGACGATACCGACAGTCACATTGATACACTGGTACGTTTTTGCGACCCTGAAACCATTGCCTATGTACAACCCGGTGATAATCCTGAAGACCTGCATTTTGAAGAACTCATGCAAATGGAGGCTGAACTGAAAGCCTTTCGTACATTGGACAATAAACCCTACCGTTTGATTGGTTTACCCATGGCCGATCCTGTTTTTTTCGAAGGGGATCGTTTGCCGGCAACCTATGCCAATTTCCTGATTATCAATGGTGCTGTATTGCTTCCTATTTACGGAAGTCCCAAGGATGAATTGGCCGTGAAACAGTTGCAGTTGGCTTTTCCCGATCGGGAGATTGTCGGCATTTTCTGCCTTCCGCTTCTTAAACAACATGGCTCCCTGCATTGCGTCACGATGCAGTTCCCGGAATCATTCGTATAATATCTTTTTGATGACCATAGCAATTTTAAAGCCCGGAGCTAAACTCCAGGCTTTAAAAACTCATTACAGTCAATATAATTTCAAACCGTTATTATAGCATCAACGGTTCTCCTTTATAGAAGTCCAGAATCTTGATGCAGAACAGTAGGTTGTATTTGGCCTGCAATTGACTTGATTTGGCTGAAGCCAAATTTATCTTAGCCTGATTGTATTCATAAAGGGTTGCTTTGCCATTGTTGTATTTTTCTTCTGCAAAACGAAAGGCTTCTTCAGAATTCACAACGACATCTGCAGACGATGTATATTGGATGGTAGCTTTGGAAGCATTGAACCAAGCTTGTTGAATTTCCTTGTAAAGCGTTTTTTTGTTGTTTTCCAGATCGAGTTTGGCATTTTCTAGATCGATTTTGGACAATCGAATGTTGTTTTTCGTGTCAAAGCGATTGAAAATCGGAATGCTAAGGTCTAAAGTCATCCCGGCACTATAGTTGTTTTGCAATTGTGTACCAAAAGGTATTTTGTGTTGAATGCGTAAGGAGTCAATTGTTCTTGATGAAGGATAATACCCATTTCCATATAATGCCCTTAATGATAACTTTGGATATACGGCTCCTTTGGAAACTTCCAGATTTTTTTCACTGCTCTTCAGTCGGTATTCAGAAGCCTTGATAGTCGATTTAGTGCTAACGGCAATGTTGTAAACATCCTCTGCAGGCTGAATCGAGTTATTCAAATTCGGCACGTCGATGGCGGGTGTCACTATGTCAAAGCCCGACCAATCTTTCAGATCCAACAACTGGGATAAGTCAAGCAACGACAACGAAAGCGTACTTTGACTTTCAACTGCGCTCAATTGGTCTTTAGAAAGTTGTGCTTTCACTTCATAAACTTGACCTTCAGGAATTTTTCCATAGGTGGCCATCGTTACGGAACGATCGACAAGCGACTGACTCAAGGATACTTGTTCAATAGCGATCTGTTGAAGTTCTTTATTATAAAGAACCTGTAGATAAGCAGAAGCAATATTGACAGCCAAACTTTCTTTTGCCTTCTTCAGATCTTCCAATGATGCCTGCCAATTAAATGATTGGGCAGCAATCGTATTTTTGATCTGGAAACCGCTGAATAGGGTTACGGAGGAGCTTATACCGGCAGACACCGAGGTTGAAAAGGCCCCTCCAGTTTTGACTCCCTTTTCGTTTGCTGCCAATCCATAGTTGAGAGGAGTGCTGGCATAAGCACTCAGATCCGGCAGTCTCTGGTTCTTGCTTTTTTCATAATTGATTTGTTGTGATTCAGCATTCAAAGCAGTGGACTTGATGGTGATGTTGTTTTTCCATGCATAGTTGATGCAATCCTCCAGCGACCATTTCTGCTGGGCCGAAACCGTGCCCGACGAAAGGCAAACGGCAAGTATAGCTAAGAGTAACTTATTCATATCGGTTATTTATTTGTCTTTTTTAGCTTTAGGATCGATGGCGGCTCCTTTAAGCTTTTCGGTGCCTTTCAAACCACTGATCACTTCGATGTTGATGCCGTCGGACAGACCGGTCACGATTTTCTTTTTCACGAACGTCTGGGGGTCTTTTATCTTGGTGTTCAGGATATATACACTGGCAGTATCCTTGTTGAATTCGATGACGCTTTCCGGAATGGTCAGTACGTTTTTGGCACTGTTCAACACGATTTCTGCATTGGCACTGTATCCTGCACGAACAAACACATCACTCGGTATTTTGGCGGCTGCTTTGATTTCGAACATGATGGCACCGCTTTCTTCCGTTCCTTTTGGCGATATGTGTTCGAGCTTGGCCTCGAATTTCCGGTCGTTCAGTGCACCGATACTCAGCATCAGCGGCATTCCTTCTTTAATGCGACCGACTTCGGTTTCGTCCACCTTGCCCACGAACAACATGTCTTTCATATTGGCTACGGTAGCAATGGTCGTACCATCGTTGAAGCTGTTGGACTGGATTACGGAGTTGCCGACTTTAACAGGAATATCCAGTATCATACCGTCGATGGTGGAACGAATCAAAGTGTTGCTTGTTTCGCCAGTTTTCAAAGACATACCGGTTTTGGTAATTTCGAGGTTGTTTTCGGCAGCGTCGCATTCTTCCTTGGAGGAATTGAGGCTCACGGTTGCTTTTTCAAATTCTTCCCTGGAAATGACCTTCTTTCCATAAAGCTCGTTTTGACGGTTGAAATCTTTGTTGGCCTGTTCTAGGTTGATTCTGGCCACCTTAACTCTTGATTCGGCAGCATTTAGACTTCCCATATCGGGAATGACCTTGATTTTGGCAATGATTTCACCTTTGCTCACCTTTTCGCCGGCTTCCTTTAGTAGTTCGGAAATGATTCCCGAAATCTGAGGTTTGATCATGATTTCATTACGTGCTTCCACTTTTCCGGTAGCGACAGCCTTTTTCTCAATGGAACCACGTTTGACGGAAACCGGTTCGTACTTGGTAACGACGGGTTTTGATTTGTTGTATAAGAAAACAAATGTGCCTACGACCAGTAAGGCCAGACAGACTAAAAGAAAAATTTTAAAAAACTTCTTCATGAGTGTTCTATTTTTTGGATTGATTATTCTTCGCTTAAAGCCTCAATGGCTTTGATTTTCATGGCACGCTGGGCAGGCAACATTCCTGCCAGCAAACCCATCATGATCAATATGAAGGATGCGCTTAATGCCACATTAAAATTAATGATGATGTTTTTGATGAAAATATTGTGGCCCTCGGGCACGTTGTTGATGATGTTGTCAAACACGGACAATATTCCGACTCCCAGGCTAAGCCCCATAAATCCGGCAATGGAAGTTAGTACCAGACTTTCGTTCATGATCTGGCTGATGATGTCAAAGGGTTTGGCACCCAATGCACGGCGGATCCCGATCTCCTTGGTACGTTCCCGAACGGAAACCAACATGATGTTGCTTACGCCAATGGCTCCTGCCAACAAGGTGCCGATACCGACGATCCAGATAAGAATTTTGATGCCCAGAAACAAGTAACTGAACATTTTGAACTGTTCACCGATATTGAAACTTCCGACGGCTACTTCGTCTTCCGGAGCAATATTGTTTTGAGTCTTTAGGATATTTGTGATTTCGGCTTCCAATAATTTCGCATCATGTCCGTCCTTGGCGGTCGCGGCCATAAAATGGATGATATCACCCTGATTATAGGCTCGTTGCATGGTTGAAAAAGGCAAAATGACCATATCATCGCTTCTGCCACCAATCTGGACCTGACTCATTCCGGCACCCACGCCAATGACCGAATAATAAATGCCATTGCTGCGAATCACTTGACCCAGCGGATTCTCACCCTTCGCAAACAACTTTTCGTAAACATTTTTGCCAATGAAGCAGACTTTACGGACATCCTTTACATCCACATCGTTGATATACCTGCCCCAAATGATTTCCTGTTCTTCCACCTTGGCGTAGTCGGGATAACAGCCACGTACTCTGAATGTACCCGCTTTGTCACCACGAACAGTGTTGTTTTCTCCACCACCACCGCCAAATAGCATGGGGGCCAGGTATTTGATTTCCTTGCAATTGCCCAGAATGACCTTAATGTCGGAGTTGTGCATGTTCCAGTTTCGGCCTTTTTTGAAACCGTGGTAAGGGACTGTTGTTGCTTCCGTATAGAAAAAACAGGAATTGGTGGCAAAACCTTTGATGCTGTCCATCATGCCGTTTTCAAGTCCGTTGCCGGCACCTAACAAGATGGTGAGCATCAGGATTCCCCAGAAAACGCCGAAGGCGGTGAAGATGCTCCGCACTTTATTGCGGGCAATGGTTTGCCAGATTTCCTGCCATTTATCGAGATCGAACATAATTGGTATGTTTTTGTTATTCGGCGCGCATGGCCTCAATCGGTTTGATTCGAACAGCCTTTCTGGCCGGTATGTATCCGGCAATCAAGCCGGCAAGGATCAGTATGATGGTGGCGATTACAACAATGTTAAGGTCGACTGTAGGATTCATGAAAATGGAGATGCTTCGTTCCCCATCAGCAGCAGCTTTTTGGCTGCTGTTAATCGCAAAATTGATCAGCTCAAGAAGGCCGATACCGAACATCATGCCCAGGTATCCGAAAAGGGATGTGATAACGATCGATTCCAATAGGATGGAGTTAAGAATGGTACCTGGTGTGGCCCCCAACGCTTTCCGTATGCCGAATTCCCTGGTGCGCTCTTTCACCGTGATGACCATGATGTTGCCCACACCTACAATGCCTGCAATCAGCGTACAAATCCCGATGAACATGACGAACAGGTCGAGGGTGGAAAAAATTCCCATAGTTTGCACGTAATTGGAAGCTTGATTCCATAAACCAATAGTGTTCAGATCGTCCGGGTTGATGATCAGTTCTCGTCCAAGTGCTTCCCGAACCTTTTGGCCAAAGTCATCATTTTCTTCTTTGGTGACGAGCCCACGAACGGAAATGTTGATGTTGTTGATCTCATTACCCAGACTGTACAACTTCTGGGCAGTTTTCATCGGGATATAACACTTGGCCTCATTGTCGTTGGAGGTTTTCATGTCGACACCGATAACCTGAAAGGACAAGCCGTCAATTTTAACCCTTTTGCCAACGGGATTGATTTTTTTAAACAGCTCCTTTGCCACTTTTTTAGAAAGGACAATGACTTTACGATCCATTTCAAGGTCTCTGTCGTTCAAAAACCGCCCATTGCCGGTAGCAAAGGCCATGTTGGAAATGATCTGATAATCGGGCTGAACGCCATAGATTTGGTAATTGCCGTTTTCAGTACCGTAACTGATTGTGGAAGACCGATCCACCTGACCTGATATTTTATCGATCTCTGTAAAATGATTTTTCAGGTAGGGTATAAGGTCATTGGTGAGTTCGATTCTGCGATAGGCTTTCAGGCCCTTATAAGGCATGGTGGTGCGGCCGCCCCAGATCATCATCGTGTTGCTGGCCCTATCGTTGAAATTGGCAGTGACGCCATTCTTCAAGCCGTTGCCCGAACCCAGCAGGATGATCAGCATGAATATACCCCACGCCACGGCAAACCCCGTCAAGAATGTTCGGAGCTTGTTTTCCCTCATGGTGGTGAGGATTTCAGTCAGAGTGTCAAATTCCAGGAATCTCATGGCTGTTGAGTGAATCGGATTCGATAATGCCGTCTCTAAGATGAATGATCCGGTTGGTTTTGTCCGCTACGGATTTTTCGTGGGTTACGATGATCATAGTTATGCCCGAAGCGTTCACTTCGCTCAGTATCTGCATCATTTCTTCGGTTGTGACGGAGTCTAGGGCACCCGTCGGTTCGTCGGCCAGTATTACTTTTGGCTTGGAAATCAATGCCCGTGCAATGGCGATGCGTTGTTTCTGACCACCGGACAGTTCGTTGGGGAAATGGTGCCACCAATCTTTGAGTCCCATCATGTCCAGGTATTCCATCGCCTGGATTTGCCTTTTTTTGCGGGAAACCCCTTGATAATACAAAGGCAAGGCAACGTTTTCCAACGCATTCTTGAAGTTGATGAGGTTGAACGACTGAAAGATAAATCCGATCATTTGGTTTCGGTATTCGGCCGCCCGTTTTTCGGTCAGATTTTTGATCAGCGTACCATTCAGGTAATAGCTTCCGGTATCGTAATCGTCCAGAATGCCCAGAATATTGAGCATGGTTGACTTACCGGAACCTGAAGCCCCCATGATGGAAACGAATTCACCTTCGTTAATGTTCATGTTGATGCCTTTTAGGACATGCAGTGGCTGTATGCCCGGATAGGTCTTGTTGATGTTTTCAAATCTGATCATAGTCTCCGTTACTGACGTTTTGTTTCGGAAGTTTTCGGTTTAGTATCCGTCTGAAACGACTCGTCATTCATGTAAACTTTGTAACGACTGAGGATTTCTTCAGGTGTAATTTGGAGCAAAGATATTGTTTTGTAGAAACTCGGCAGTGTGTTTGCAAAGAAATCTTCACGACGAAAATCTAAAATTTTCTTAACAGCATCTTCTTCTACAAAATAGCCGATTCCGCGCTTGTTGAAAATAATTCCGCGCTGTTGCAGGAAGTCATACGTGCGAAGGGCCGTGTTCGGATTGACCTGGAGGCTGACCCCCATTTCACGGACCGACGGGATTTTTTCATGGGGAGGCCAAGTGCCTGCTAAAATCTGTTCACAGAGTAGGTCTCCAATTTGCAGATAAATGGGTTTATCTTCGTGGAATACCATAATTAGACCTCCTTGTTTTTAAGTGCCAGATAGGCTCCTCCCCAACAAACGAAAGGTGTTGCGTAGTAAATGACTTTAATGATGTTGTAGAGCGTTTTCAGATATTGCGGGGCGTCCCCGTTGAACAACATACTCCAGTCATGTGCGCTTTTGAAGTTAATAGTATTACCGACGAATTGAGAACTGCTTTTTATATAATGTTCAAAGATGAACGTAGCAGTAAAGCCGATGATCAGTGATCCGGCAAAAAGGATCAATGTTGTGGATCCGGCAGGATTCTTTTTGAAAAAGGCCGAGCCGAGAAAATAGATGGATTGAACAAACATGACCCCGCTAAATAGTTTGAAGATGGTGGACCAACTTTGAAAGTTTATGGCCATGTCTGAGCCGTATATTACATTCCCTAGTGCCATGCAAATAAAATGCGTCAGGTTATAGACAATGGTGACGGATACAAAGGTAACCAGCGTCGAGTAAAGCCAGGCTGCCGCAAACTTTTCGGAAGTATTGGCAGGTGTCATCAGATAATGAATGCCGCCAACGGAAGAACGGAGTTTGGCAAAAACGTCCAGGCTGATGATGATGCTTATGAGCAAGAAAATCAAATCGGGGCTAGCGATGGCGTCAACTGCAGTCTGATCTCCAAACAGTGCTGTTGCGTGTCCCAGTTTAAAAAAAATAAAGTGTTTGAATACAATCCAAAGCATGAGAATGAGCAGGATGATACCGTGCCGGCGGGAAAGAAGCCGAAACATCGCGTTGAATTCGTTTGTCGATCGTTGTATGGAGAACATAGTCGAATTTTTTATTGGTGAAACAATTGTGTGAAGACAGCTGGTTGCTGTGTGGAAAAATTGAAGAGCACTTCCAGATCCAGTTTGCTTTCTACTTTGTCAACGTTGTTGAAAACAGCCAGAAAACCTTTGGGAGTGAATTCGCTGTAAAGGATGCCTGGTTGGTTCTCAATCGACATCAGGGTCTTGAACAGGAGTTTGTCACAGATGGCATCCGTGGTTTGGTTCAGCAGAATCCGACTTTCATCCAGGATGATGATCCGGTCAATGAGGCTTTCCAAGTCGCGCACCTGATGGGTGGACAGTACCATGCAGCGATCTTCTGTGATGAGTTCAGCCGCTAGTTTCCTAAATTGTCCTTTGGAGGGAATATCCAAGCCGTTGGTAGGTTCGTCCATAATCAAAATTTTGCATTGGGTCGCCAGCGCAAAGCTGATGGCTACTTTCTTTTTTTGCCCGAATGACATATTTTTAAGCTTGTCACTGGAGTTGATCTCGAATTCACGAAGGCATTTGTCAAAGATGTTCGTGTCAAATTTCGAATACGCACCGGCATACATTTTTAGGTACTCCTCTATGTTGGTATCGGGAAGCCAGATTTCCTCCGTTAGGAAATAGATATCCTCCAGCATGGCGGCATTTCTCTTTCTTGATTCCATGCCAAGAACCTTGCAACTACCTTGTTGGGGGAAGCGAAGGCCGGCAATCAGTTTGAGCAGGGTTGTTTTACCAGCACCGTTCTTACCCAGCAATCCATATATATGGCCACCTTCCATGCTGAGCGACAGGTTGTTGAAAATTCTGTTTTTTTTCCTTGAGTAGGTGAAACTCAAATTTTGTACTTCAATCATGTGTTATCGTTCTGGTGTATTAATATACTAAGACACCACAAAGAAAATGTACTTTTCAGGAGTTTCCAAATTTTTTTAAGTTTTTTTTCAATTTTTTTTCGAAAGGACCAAAATGGTTGATAACGGCATGATTAAATTGACGTCAGATTTAAGGAAAACCCGCTTTTTTTTACATAAATAGTGCTTTATAACACGAAGAATTATGTAGCTTTGCACCCTAATACAAGCCTTTTGTAAGGCCTCAACAAATTTTGCCCATATGTCTGCCAATAAAGTCATTAAAACAGCCCTGGTTTCGGTTTACTACAAGGATGGTCTGGATGAAATCCTCATCAAACTGCACGAACAAGGGGTGTCGTTCCTATCTACCGGAGGAACCCAACAATTCATCGAATCCTTGGGTCTGCCCTGCAAAGCGGTGGAAGACCTCACCGGATATCCGTCCATTTTGGGCGGTCGCGTCAAAACACTGCATCCCAAAGTTTTCGGCGGTATTTTGACCCGTCGCGACCTTGCCAAGGATAAAGAACAATGTGAAGAATACGAGATTCCCGAAATCGACTTGGTGATCGTGGACCTTTATCCTTTTGAAGAAACCGTGGCTTCCGACGCTTCTGCCGAGGACATCGTGGAAAAAGTAGATATCGGTGGTATCTCGCTCATCCGTGCCGCTGCCAAAAACTTCAACGACGTGGTCATCGTGGCTTCCAAAGGCCAGTATGCTCCGCTATTGAATATCATTAACGAAAAAGGTGCAGAAACTTCCATCGAAGACCGTCGTTGGTTTGCTAAGGAAGCTTTCGGTGTTTCCTCTTTATATGATTCTGCCATTTTCAATTGGTTCGACGGTGGCGAAGGCTCCCAGTTCCGCAGCGCGATGGATAATGCCAAGAGTCTGCGTTACGGTGAAAACCCACACCAAAGAGGCTATTTCTACGGTGACTTTGACGAAATGTTCGAACAGCTGCAGGGCAAGGAAATTTCGTACAACAACCTGCTCGATATTGACGCAGCAGTTTCGCTGATCAATGATTTTGACGAAACGACGTTCGCTATCCTGAAACATAACAACGCTTGCGGCATTGCTTCCCGCCCTAAACTGAAGGACGCTTGGGCAGCAGCATTGGCCGGCGACCCCGTTTCCGCTTTCGGAGGCGTTCTCATTACAAATGCCGTTGTAAATGCAGCCACTGCCGAAGAAATCAACAAGATTTTCTTTGAAGTGATCATTGCTCCGGATTACGATGTGGAAGCGCTCAAGATTCTAACATCCAAAAAGAACCGCATCATTCTGATCCTGAAGGAAGAATTCGTTGCTCCCCAAAAACAATTCCGCTCCTTATTAAATGGTGTATTGGTTCAGGACAAGGACGCACACACCGAAGAAGAAGAGGATCTTAAAACAGTAACTATCCATACACCGAGTGCTTTGGAAGTGAAGGATATGCTTATTGCCAACATCATCGTGAAGCACTCCAAATCGAATGCCATCGTTCTGGTCAAGGACGGCCAGCTCTGCGCCAGCGGCGTGGGTCAGACATCCCGTGTGGATGCCCTGCGTCAGGCAATTGATAAAGCTGCAAGTTTCAATATGAACCTGAACGGTGCCGTTATGGCATCCGACGCGTTCTTCCCATTTCCCGACTGTGTGGAGATTGCCGACCAGGCAGGCATCAAGGCCGTGATTCACCCGGGAGGATCCATCAACGATCAAAAATCCATCGACTATTGCAACGAACACGACATGGCCATGGTTTTGACCGGTTACAGACATTTTAAACACTAAATACGACTATGGGATTATTTTCTTTTACACAGGAAATCGCCATGGACTTGGGTACGGCGAATACCATCATCACCTGCAACGATAAGATTGTGGTTGATGAACCCAGCATTGTTGCTCTCGACAGACGTACCGACAAGCTTTTGGCCGTAGGTACCAAAGCGCAGTTGATGCACGGCAAGACACCAGAAAACATCAAGACGGTTCGTCCGTTGCGTGATGGTGTGATTGCCGACTTCTATGCTGCCGAGCAAATGATGCGTGGCCTTATTAAAATGGCCACTTCCAAAAAACGACTTTTCTCCCCGAACCTGCGCATGGTCATTTGCGTTCCGTCCGGTTCCACCGAAGTGGAATTGCGTGCGGTGCGTGACTCTGCCGAACATGCAGGCGGCCGGGATGTCTATATGATTTTTGAGCCCATGGCTGCGGCCATTGGTATCGGTATCGACGTGGAAGCGCCTGAAGGCAACATGATTGTTGACATAGGCGGTGGTACGACTGAAATCGCCATTATCTCCCTTGGTGGCATCGTGGCCAACAAGTCCATCCGCATCGCCGGTGACGACTTTACTGCCGACATTCAAGAATACATGCGCCGTCAACACAATTTGCGCGTGGGTGAACGCACGGCCGAGCAAATCAAGATCAATGTGGGTTCAGCCCTGACCGAACTGGAAAATCCGCCGGAAGATTACATCGTCCACGGACCTAACCAGATGACGGCTTTGCCTATGGAAGTGCCTGTTTCGTATCAGGAAATTGCGCACTGTCTTGAAAAATCCATTTCGAAAGTGGAAATGGCTGTATTGAGTGCCTTGGAACAAACGCCTCCTGAACTGTATTCCGACATTGTTCGCCGTGGTGTTTATCTGGCCGGTGGTGGTGCGCTGCTTCGCGGTTTGGCCAAGCGTTTAGGCGACAAGATCAATATTCCGTTCAATATAGCGGAGGATCCGTTGCGGGCTGTTGCTCGCGGAACGGGGATTGCACTGAAAAACGTAGACAAGTTTAATTTCCTAATCCGATAATCCGATGTCTCATAGGAGCACCAATCTCTGCGTTGCTTGTAACTTTTGGCTCCTCACGTACCCAAGTACGCTCCGGGGCCAAAAGCTTCAAGCGCCTTGACCTTGGCACTCCTATGAAACATCGCCCCTGCGTTACCAAACAGTCGCATCCATTATTTGTTTAAGAAATACCAAGCTTAAGACGTTCGATGCGAAATATCCTGAGGTTTCTAGCCAGATATAGTACGATCCTGTTATTCATCGTAATGCAGGCCGTTTCGCTATACTTGTTGTTCAACTATAATAATTTTCAGCAAAGTGCTTTGTTTAGCACGGCAAACCGTTTGAATGGTTGGATGTACACGGTTGAGGAAAAGGTATATGGGTATTTCAACCTACGGGAAAATAACGAAAGTCTGCTTCGGGAGAACAATGGATTGATCCTTCGTATTGCTCATTTGGAATCGGCGTTACGCACTTATACGGACTCCACTAAAATTCCATTGCTTCGCATGAAGGAAGCAGAAGAGTTCAGTCTGATACCTGCAAGGGTTATTCAGAATTCCGTGACCCATTACCGGAACTACATCACCCTCAACGTTGGAAAAGTGGATGGCGTCAAGCCAGAAATGGGTGTGGCGAATGCTGAAGGAATCGTAGGAGTCATCAGTTTGGTCACCAACTACTATTCGGTCGTCATTCCCGTACTTAACAGGGACCAACGGTTCAGTTGCAAATTAAAAAACAACAATTCCAACGGTTCATTGTCGTGGGACGGTATCGACAGAAGATTTGCCTTTTTGGAAGAAATACCGCCATATGTGGCTGTCAATAAAGGTGATACTGTCGTTACAAGCGGTTACTCGGCTGTTTTCCCGGAAGGACTTATGGTCGGAACCGTCGCTGATTACAAAGTCAGCGAGGATGCCAATTACTTACGTTTGAAAATCCGTTTGTCAACGCATTTTGATGCACTATCAAATGTCCGTGTCATACGCTTCAAACATCGGGAAGAATTCAAAAAACTGGAAGAGGAGGCTGCCAAATGACCCGTTACATCAACCATATTCTCTGGTTTCTGGGTTTGATTGCCCTGCAGGTGTTCATTCTCAACAATACCCATTTTCTGGGCATGTTCCTGCCCATCGTCTACATCTATGCCTTGCTTCGCTGGCCACCAGACGCATCCCCTGCGCTAGTTATCTTGTTTGGTTTTCTGTTGGGCTTGTCAGTGGACGTGCTTAGCAATACCCCAGGTATGAACGCTTCTGCCACCACCTTGATTGCTTTTCTCCGTTATCCGACTTTACGCCTGTTTGTCTCCAAGGAAGATCTTGGTTCAAAGAATATTGGTGAGACCACCCTGGCTAACGGTGCTTTTTGGAAGTACATCGTCTTGCTGGTACTTATCCATCACTCCACCCTTTTTATTTTGGAAGCTTTCTCCTTCTCCAACACGTTGATGTTGCTCCTGAAGATCCCGGTTTGCAGCTTGTTGACGCTGATCTTCATTTTTGCGTTCGAACGCATTAACGGGAAAAAAGATGCAAGGGATTGAAACACTTCGCAGGAAGAATGTCATTATTCTGATCATTCTGGGAGTAATCGTGATTTATATTTTGCGGTTGGCTGTTCTTCAGTTATTTTCTTCCGATTACAAAGCTTTTGCTGACAGTAACGCATTCCTCAAGAAAACCATTTATCCTGCCCGCGGTTCTATTTTTGACCGAAACGGCAAACTGATGGTTTATAACAAACCGGCGTACGATGTCATGCTGACCATGCGTGAACTGGTGGAACTGGATACCTTGGACTTCTGCCAGACCGTAGGAATCACCAAAGAAGAATTTGACCAACGCATCGTTGATATGAAGGACAGGCGAAAGAATCCTGGTTACTCTTCGTACACCCCTCAATTGTTTTTATCTCAGTTGACAGCAGAAACCTATGGTGTGCTGCAGGAAAAGCTGTTCCATTTCAGAGGGTTCAATGTGAGAAGCCGAACCCTGCGTGAATATATGAGGCCTATTGCTTCCCACGCATTGGGTTATGTGGCTGAAGTGAACCGTGGCGATATGGATAATGACCCGTATTACGTGTTGGGCGACTTCAGCGGTCGCTCCGGCATCGAGATGGAATACGAGGACCAGCTGCGTGGCATCAAGGGTGTGGAAGTCATGTTGCGGGATGCGCATGGTCGGCTGAAAGGAAGGTACGAAAAGGGCGCGCACGATATCAAGGCTCAACCAGGCAGGGATTTGACCCTTTCCATTGATGCCGAATTGCAGGCTTATGCAGAGAAACTGATGGTGAACAAGCGGGGTGCCATTGTAGCCATTGAACCACAAACCGGGGAAATCTTGGCCTATGTTTCAGCCCCGACATACGATCCGGGTTTATTGATAGGTCGGGATCGTGCCAAAAACTTTAGAGCGTTGCAGGAGTCCCCTCAGAAGATTTTCATGAACAGACCCATTCAATCCAACTACCCGCCGGGATCGACATTCAAACCGGCACAAGCCTTGGTTTTGTTGCAGGAAAACATCATCAATCCTTACACCAGTGTGGCATGTCATATGGGTTATTACTATGCACCGGGTCACAAGGTTGGTTGTCACGCACATCCATCTCCCTTGACGCTGGTTCCGGCCATTGCAAACTCCTGCAACGCCTATTTTTGTTCAGGTTACCGTGCCATGATGGACAGCCCGAAATACCCGAATATTCAGGTTGCCATGGATACTTGGAAAGACTATATGGTTTCGCTGGGCTTTGGCTATAAACTCGGCGTGGATTTACCTTACGAAAAGAGAGGGATGATTCCCAACAGCACGTATTACAACAAGTGGTACGGGCAGCGTGGATGGAGAGGGGCTACCATTATTTCGAACGCCATCGGCCAGGGAGAAGTGCTGACCACTCCCATGCAGATTGCCAATTTCTGTACCCTTATCGCCAATAAGGGCTGGTACATTACACCCCACTTAGTCAAGAAAGTTAAGGGAACTGCGTTGGATACTCTTTATACCCGCAAAAATTTCTCGATGATCGATTCTTCCTATTTCAACTACATCCAAGAGGGAATGAGGGGTGCCGTCGTCAGTGGCACGTCCACCGGTGTTGATGTGCCTGGAATTGAAGTTTGCGGGAAGACAGGTACAGCGCAGAATGCAGGGTCCGACCATTCTATCTTCATGTGCTTTGCTCCCAGGCAGAATCCGAAGATTTGTTTGCTTATTTTTGTAGAAAATGGTGGATTTGGTGCGACGGTAGCTGTCCCTATGGCCAGCTTGCTTTTGGAGAAATATTTAAAGGGTTCCATCGCTGGAAATCGCCTTTGGATAGAAGAAAATTTGTTGAAAATTAATTTGATGCGCTTTGTCTCGCCTTGATAATAATAGTGTCTGGAGGTCGTTGGACTGGTTGGTCTTTACGCTGTATCTGTTGCTTGCCGTGGCTGGCTGCCTAAGCATCTACGGGGCTAGCTATGACTTTGACAATGCCGGCTTTTTTAATTTCCACCAACGGTCGGGTATGCAATTGATTTGGCTTGGAAGTTCCCTGTTCATCGGTATCTGCATCCTTCTTATCGATGCCAACAACTTTTTTTCTTGGTCGTTCATCATCTATATTGGAACGATCGGATTGCTTTTGCTGACAGTCGTAATGGGGACCGATATCAAGGGTTCGCATTCTTGGCTGGTGCTGGGGCCTGTCCGAATTCAGCCAGCTGAATTCTCCAAGTTTGGGGTCGCCTTGCTGCTTGCCAGGTACATGAGTGCCTACAACTTCAACATCAAATCGATGAAAGGCTACTTGGGTGTGGCCGGTATCATATTGTTGCCTGTGGGTTTGATTTTTCTGCAGAACGAAACCGGTTCCGCCTTGGTGTATTTTTCCCTGATGCTGATGCTTTATCGGGAAGGGATGCCTGGCATTATTCTGTTTGTGGTGGTTTGTCTGGCTACATTCTTTGTGGTCGGCCTGAAATATGCGGCAATGCTCTTTCTGGGTGTTACGGTGGTCGGCCAGTTTGTCGTATTGTTGCTGGTTCTGATCGTGGTGCTTGGCATGGTGCTGATCTATCGCAGGGATGAACCGACTACGAAATTCCTGCTTTATATCAATGTGCCCGTATTGTTGATCGGCATCTTACTCAATGCCTTCGGTTGGTGGGTTTTCAATTTATGTTACCTACAAATCGGATTATTGGTTTTTACCTTCATTTATCTTGGGCTTCAATCGTTGCGGTTCCATACGTCCGAATATCTATTGATTGGTGTATTTGCCTTGTTTTCAGTTAGTTTCCTGTATTCAACCGATTATGCCTTCAATGACGTCCTGGAGCCGCACCAACAGATTCGTATTCAGGTTTTACTGGGGATGGAAGACGATCCAAGCGGAGCTGGCTATAATGTGAATCAGTCCAAGATTGCCATTGGATCGGGCGGTTTCTTCGGGAAAGGGTTCCTGAATGGTACTCAAACCAAACTGAAATATGTGCCTGAACAAGATACGGACTTTATTTTCTGCACGGTGGGTGAGGAGGAGGGTTTCCTTGGCTCCATCTTTATCCTTGGCTTGTATGTGGCTTTGCTTTTGCGGCTCATAGCCATGGCTGAACGGCAACGATCTGCATTTTCGAGAATCTACGGGTATTGCGTGGTCAGTATCCTATTTTTCCACGTCTTCATCAATGTCGGAATGGTATTGGGCTTGTTGCCTGTCATCGGGATTCCATTGCCGTTCATCAGCTACGGAGGCTCTTCCCTCTGGGCATTCACCATACTGCTGTTTATTTTCCTCCGCCTGGATGCGGACCGTTCCCAACGCCGTTAATTTGTATCGGAAAACAGATGTATGCCGACATCCTCGATGCCTGGCAAGGTTTGGTCTTGAAGCCCGTGCTGAACTTCAATGCTGAACCAACGGGTACCGAACGTTTTTCTAATGGACAGGTCGGGTAGCCGTTGTGAAAGACTGTAAAGCGAGCCCCAACCCGAACCTAGCCAACGACCGCTGGGTTCGGACAAGGTCCAGTTGATGGAGTCCAAACGGTTGGTTCCGTCGGAGGTTCTGGTGCGGATGTACATCCAAAGGTTTTGATACGGATACATGTTCGTATGTCGCAGATTGACTTCGAAATGCATTTTTTCAGGTACATCGTCCCGAACACTGTCTTGGAAATAGAGTGTTTCGTTCAAGTCCCAACCCTTTGACGGAATGGTTTCCGAATGGTAATAGTGGCTGTTTCCCCGACAAGACAAGAAAACGACACAAATCAAACCAAGTACCGGTAGAAAATGACGGAACATCAGGCGTTGTTTTCGGTGTTGTTGGTTCCAGGTTTTTGAGGTTTCTCAAAGCGGGGACCTCCGGGAGGGGTGCCTCTTCTGTCCTTGTTTTTGTTTTGATTCGGATTCCGATTCGGATTCGGTTGATTGGGGCGGCTCTGGGCCTCTTTTTCGGGACGCGGACCTGTTTCTCTTTCTGTTTTGGGGCGGTCTGGACGACGATCTCCTTCCGGATGGGACCCGTGACTGTGTTCGCGGCTTTTATTCTTGTTCGGTTTCTTGGATTTGTCGAAACGGTTCAAGGCATCCTGACCCAGAATATCGCCGAATTCGCTCTTTACGGGTTCTTTTTCCACTTCTTCAGCCAGACTGTCTACACGGATGCCCTTCTTGTTCAGTGCGATGATCTGTTTGGCGCGTTCCACGGGTATGGTTATGGCGTTGGCTAGGAAGTCTTTGCTGGTAGAGTACATCATCGTCCGCTTGAAGCAATCGGCTTTGAACAGATAGTAGCTGCTGTCCTTGGTGTCAAGTATGATGTCTTTGGCAGGTATGTCGCGCTGTGCTTCAGCGTAGGTGTCGGTTTCGTAGTTCAGGCAGCACTTCAGTTTGGCACATTGACCGGCCAACTTCTGCGGATTCAGCGACAAATCCTGATAACGTGCGGCACTAGTGGAAACGGATACGAAACTAGTCATCCAGGAGGAACAGCAAAGTTCTCTGCCACAAGGGCCTACGCCTCCGATTCGGCCTGCTTCCTGACGGGCTCCGATTTGTTTCATTTCGATGCGCACCTTAAAGGTTTCAGCCAACACTTTGATGAGCTGGCGGAAGTCGACACGGTCGTCGGCGATGTAGTAGAAGATGGCTTTGTTGCCGTCGCCCTGGTATTCCACATCACCAATTTTCATATTCAGCTTTAGGCCTTCGGCAATCTTGCGGGAGCGAAGCATGGTGTCGTGTTCCAGTGCTTTGGACTCTTCGAATTTTTCCAGATCCACTGGTCTTGCCTTGCGATACACACGGCGAATTTCCTGGCTATCAACCCTAAAGTTGTTTTTCTTCATCTGTTTCAAAACCAGCGCACCCATGAGGGTGACTTCTCCGATATCATGTCCGGGACTTGATTCAACCGCTACAATGTCGCCTTTTTCGATGGGTATCTTGTTGCTGTTCAGGAAGTAACTTTTACGGGTATTCTTGAATTGAACTTCCACCCAGTCGGTGAGTTCCTGAGCCTGCGGTAAATCGCATAGCCAGTCGAAGGTGTTGAGTTTCTTTATTTTGAGTCCGCTGCAGCCTTTGCTTTTCATGCAACCGCCGGACAAATTTAGTCTGTATTCCATTGTATTTCTTGTAACAAGGTCAAAATTAGGCGAAAAAGCCGAACGATGCAAATCTATTTTTTGAAGAGCATGATGGATTTCAACGCCAAGTCAAAGAACACCAGTTTGGCGTTCACGTTCTGTTCAATGTGCCTTTCAGCCAATTCCAATTCTTCCATGAAGGCCACGATGTTCTTGTGATTGATGAAGGGGGCGAATTTTGCTGAAAAGGTTTGTTCGGCAGGTGCCAAATAATTCAGTTCAGTCCGTTGTATATTCATTATAAAATTCTCCCGAACTAGCCGTTGGGCGTAGGTCAGGTATTTTTTGCCTTGTTCCCGGCCAATCTTGGACATTTCCTCGGACCAAAGCTTCATGTCCTTTAGGCTGCGTTGCTTTTCAAGTTTCTTGTCAGCCGAGAAATTGGCGATGGTATAGGCTCCGCGCATGCAGCGGGTAAACTGCTGCAGGAATAGATTGTTTTCATCACTGGACTCGATGTAATCAAGGGCTTTCAACCAGCTGCCGTTGGCTAGATGAATACAGGCGTCCAATTCGGGCCCGTTCAGGCTGAAATTCGCAGTGACGGCTGCTCTGAGTGCTTCGGGCTCGATGCCTTTCACCCAGACACGCTGTGCGCGGGAAAGGATGGTCGTAAGCAACTGTTCACTGTTTTCGGAAACCAATAGGAAAACGGTGTTTGCCGGCGGCTCCTCTAAGATTTTTAGCAATCGGTTGGCACAAACATCGCCCATTTTCTCGGGCAACCAAATAATCATGACTTTGTATTCCGACTCGAAAGCCTTAAAGCTGAGTTTTCGCAGAATCTCATCCCCTTCATCACCATAAATGACCCCTTGGGCATTTCCAGCCTTGATGAATTCCATCCAACTGTTGTAACTAAAATAGTTGTTGGCTGAAATGAATGTTCGCCATTGTGGTAAAAAGTCGTCGCAAACCCATTTCTTGCTGGTGTTGGGCTTGAAAATAGGAAAAACAAAGTGGGTGTCCGGATGGATGAACTTGTTGAACTTGTGGCAGGAAGGGCATTCTCCACAGGAATCATCCTCGCCACGGTTGGTGCAATGGATGTATCGCGTATAGGCCAACGCCAATTGCAACGCACCTGTCCCCTCCATTCCGGCAAAGAGTTGCGCATGCGGAATGCGTCCTTCTTTCACCGATTGCAGCAGTCGTTCCTTGGTTTTTTGTTGTCCGATTATATCGCGAAAAAACATGTTTGGATTTTTTCAATAGCTCAACAAAGATAAAAAAAATAAGTACATTTGCACGCCATTGGAGAGTT
>Ga0209429_10000227_pt1 | contig 41171 bp, 34 predicted proteins | sample BarGraNGADG00212_3_FD_184493 | JGI IMG/M metagenome (GOLD analysis project Ga0209429, IMG submission 184493) | Arctic peat soil microbial communities from Barrow, Alaska - Barrow Graham LP Ref core NGADG0004-212 (SPAdes) (version 2) | ecosystem: Environmental > Terrestrial > Soil > Wetlands >... | reverse complement strand
GCAACCTCAATGGTCGATGCGCTTCGCAGTCAGCGCCTGCTTGCGCTTCTTCCTTTCGGTTGATTCCTCCGCCTGCCTGATCCCGCCACTGGCGGCGGCAGGCTTTGTCACCTTCTTCTCTCGACTTTGATATGACGAAAAATCTCTCTTCGCATCAGCGCATTACTGTTTTCAAATAGTATCAGCCCTGGGTTTCTTCCTCGATGCGCAGCAGGCGGTTGTACTTGGCGATGCGCTCTGTCCTGCAAGGCGCGCCTGACTTGATCTGCCCCGCGTTGACTGCGACGGCCAAATCGGCAATGAAAGTGTCCTCTGTTTCGCCCGAGCGGTGGGAGATGACCGTCTTGTAGCCGTTCTGATGGGCCAGGCGGATGGTCTCCAGCGTCTCAGACAGGGTGCCGATCTGGTTGACCTTGATGAGAATGGCGTTGGCCACGCCCTTTTTGATACCTTCTGCCAGGACCGCTTTGTTGGTGACGAACAGATCATCGCCCACCAGCTGGATCTTGTCGCCCAGCTTTTGGGTGAGCAGCTTCCAGCCTGCCCAGTCATCCTCGGCCAGGCCGTCCTCGATGGACACGATGGGATACTTCTCCACCCAGTCAGCGTAGAGCGCGATCATTTGCTCACTTGTCATGCCCTGCTTGTCACCCTCGATGAAGTAGCGGCCATTCTCCGAAAACTCACTGCTGGCGGGGTCAAGGGCGATGCTGACATCTTTTCCAGGCTTGTAACCGGCGGCCTCAATGGCTTCAACCAGGAGCTTGAGCGCCTCTTCATTGCTCTTGAGGTCGGGTGCAAAGCCGCCTTCATCGCCCACGGCAGTCGACAGCCCGCGTTTGTGCAGGATGCCCTTGAGCGTCTGATACACTTCCGCGCCCATGCGCAGCGCCCGGGTGAAGGATTTGGCCCCTGTGGGCATGATCATGAACTCCTGCACGTCCACGTTATTATCGGCATGCTTGCCGCCGTTGAGCACGTTCATCATGGGGATGGGGCTGTCGTGCGCCGCCACGCCGCCCAGATAGCGGTACAGCGGGATCTCCAGCGCGTTGGCCGCCGCCACCGCAGCAGCCATGCTGACGCCCAGCAGCGCGTTGGCGCCCAGCTTGCCTTTGTTGGGGGTGCCATCCAGCGCGATGAGCTTGTCATCCAGCGCCCTTTGGTTGAGCGCGTCCATGCCCAGGATCTCCTGCGCGATGATGGTGTTCACATTGCTTACAGCCTTCAGGACGCCGCGGCCCAAATAGCGGCTCTTGTCGCCATCGCGCAGTTCCACAGCCTCGCGGGTGCCCGTAGAGGCACCGGAGGGTACGGCAGCGCGGCCCATCACATCGCAGGCAAGGCTGACCTCGACCTCCAGTGTCGGGTTGCCCCTGGAATCCATGATCTCTCTTGCCTTTACCCCGGTAATGCTCGTCAGCTCCATGTTAATACTCCTCCCGCAGACCAAACTCTGCTGCTTCTACCCACTCATTGGGGCGGTTAATGTGTCTATACAGCGCTTCCATGATGTCAGTATGATGCTCTTCCTGATCGATCAGGAAGGCGTAGAGCGCCTTCTCATCGGGATCAAGGCTTGCAGCCAACAACTTCTCATAGAGCTCGACGGCCTTCTTCTCCATTTCAAAAGCCGCATAATAGACGTCTGCTTGTTCGACCGGCGCAGGGATCTCTTGTTTGAGCCAGTCCAGGCCGCTGAAGAGATCGCGGACTTTTTCGGCCGTGCCGTTATCCTTGAGCTCGACAGGCAACTTGTCCCGGCTGGCCTGCAGGATCATCTGATGCCGCTTTTCATCTTCCGCCAGCAAGGCAAAGACGTCCTTGAGCGCGTTTTGCGCGTTTTGTTCAGCTCTTGCAGTGTAGTAGCACTCGCCCTCCTGCTGCATGATGATGGCTTGTAACAAGATATCCATGGTGCACCTCCCAACTCACACAATTGACCTGCATATCATAATGCATTCTACCCCGAATAGCAATAAATCCCAAGAATTTCTGGCCATAATTTGCCATGTCGGGAAGCTGGAATCACGCCTTGCCCTGCTGCTATGCTGCCGGTTTGGGCGGGTGTTTTTTTGCGGGCGTTCATGGTATAATCAGGCCTACTATTGTAAGTGGGGGATGAGCGATTGTTTGGAAAATTCATGAACAACTACTATTACGGCAAGTCCGGCAAAGGGGATTACAGCCGCGAGGATCTGCCCAAGACGCGCTGGCAACTCTTTGGGGAGATGCTGCGCGTGCGCTTCGCGGGCTTGTTCAGGCTCAACCTGATCACCATTGCGGCGTGGATCCCCATGATGTATGTGCTGGCGCAGCTGGTGACAGGCTTGTTCAACCTGGCCAGCATCATCAGCACGGTAGAGATGGACCAAGCCGCGGCCACGGCCGAACAGCTTTCCGTTTATGAACAGCAGCTGCCGCTGCTCAATAACATCGTTTTTATGGCTTTGCTTTACCTGGTGCCCTGTATCGCCATCACCGGACCATTTCAGGCCGGCATTGCCTATGTCACCCGCAACTGGGCGCGCGATGAGCATGCCTTTGCCTGGGCGGATTTCCGGGACGCCCTCAAAGCCAACTGGAAGCAAGCGCTGGGCATTTCCACCATAACCGGCTTTGTGCCGCTGATCATTTACGTGGGCTATCGCTTTTATGGCCAGATGAGCGCCAACTCCGCCTTCTTCATTGTTCCCCAAATGCTGACGCTGCTGTTGGGACTGGTGTGGGCCTTGGGTTTGACCTATATCTACCCCATGATGATCACCTACAAGATGGGCTTCATGACTTTGATCAAAAACGGCATCCTGTTGGCCATCGGCCGCCTTCCGCAGACAGCGGCTGTGCGGCTGGCTATGCTGGTGCCCACGCTGATAGTGGCGATGATCACATGGTTCTTGACACCCTATGCCCTGTACGCGCTGATGGTGCTGGCCGCCTACTACATCCTGGTGGGCAACGGCTTGGCGCGCTTTGTTTATGCTTCCTTCTCAAACGCTGTCTTTGACCGCTTCATCAACCCCAACATCGCGGGGGTGGAAGTGAATCGGGGTATGGCCAAAGAGGAAGACGACGATGAAGACGAACCCCAGCCTCCGCAGCTGCCGGGCGGCAGGATATGGGATCAGGAGCGCGACAATCAGAAGGACAAACAGGGCTGATGTACACGGACTTTGCCCTGGTCTATGATCGCCTGATGCAGGATGTGGATTATCAGGGTTGGGCAGATCATTATGTTGCCCTACTCCAGTTGGCCGGTATCAAAGATGGCGCGACAGTCACCGAATGCGCCTGCGGCACCGGCAACCTGACTTTGCCACTCAGCACGCACTACCATATGACAGGCCTTGATCTCTCCCAGGAGATGCTGTCGCAGGCGGCTTTGAAGCTAAAACAGGCTGGCAGGCAGGTTCCATTGGTCTGCCAGGATATGCAGTTGCTCAAGGTGCACAAGCCGCAGGACGTCATCCTGTGCACCTGTGACGGGATCAACTACCTGACAGGCTTCAAGGGCCTCTCCCGCTTTCTGGGAGCCGCATTTCTGGCGCTCAAGCCAGGCGGTGCGCTGGCGTTTGATGTATCCAGCTTATATAAACTTTCACAGATGCTGGGGGATAAGACGCTTACCAGCACCAAAGGCGACAGCCACTATATATGGTATAATTGCTGGCAGCCGCAGGCAAGTTTGCTGCATATGCAGCTGCATGTTTACACCCGCGCGCCCGACTTACGTTTTGACTACTTTGTGGAAGAGCAGCGTCAGCGTGCTTACAAGCCGGACGATCTGATGGCGGCACTGCGGTGCGCGGGCTTTGTGCAGATACAGGTATTTGGCGGTCGGACCTTCCAGGTTCCCCGAGATAAGGACGAGCGCCTGCACGTGTTGGCCATCAAACCAAAAGAAAAGGAAACAGCATGAACGATATACAAAAGCAACTCATCTATGACGCCCCCGACGGAATCCTGCGCCTGACCATCGCGCAAAACCAGGCGCGCGTCCTGCTTTGCCGCGCAACCAGGCTAACACAGGAAGCGGTCGACATCCATCAGGCCTCTGATGTCGCGGCGACGGCCATGGGCCGCCTGTTGTCGGCAGGCGCGATGCTTTCCAGCCTCATGGATGGGGAAAACGATGCCCTGACAGTCTCGGTCGCGGGCGATGGCGTTGGCGGCCGCATGACCGTGGTTGCCCATGGGGTCGACCTCAAGATAGCAGTTGACCAGCCCCAGGCGGATCTTCCCCCGCAGGCCGACGGCAGGCAGGATGTCGCTGGATTCGTGGGAAGCAGGGGCAAGCTGACCGTGATCAAGGACAGCGGCCTGGGTGAGCCGCACATTGGCATATCCGATCTTGTTTCGGGCGAGTTGGGGATGGATTTCGCTGAATACTTCACCATGTCTGAGCAAACGCCCTCCCTGGTAGCGCTGGGCTGTTTGGCTCAGGATGGCACTGTGCTGTCAGCTGGCGGCATCCTCATCCAGGCATTGCCCGGCTGTCAGGAGAGCGTGATTGAGCAGTTGGAGTTCCGCGAGCCATTTTTCGCCGGCATCAGCCGGGAGATCTACGACCGCTCATTGATGGAGCTCGCCGCCCTCTGGTTTGAGGGTTTGGACATGCAAGTTATGAAAGAGGAACCACTGCGCCTGCGCTGTGACTGCTCGCGTGAGAAAATGGAAAAGGCGCTGATCGCTCTGGGCAGAATTGACCTTGAAGAGATAGCCGCGGATAACAAGATGACTACGATGACCTGTCACTTTTGCAGAACAGAGCACCGCTTCAGCCCGGAGCGTATCCGGGAGATACTGGCAGATAAACCAATTGGGAAGGCAAGCCATGCAGACAGTTGATTTTGACAAGTATTTTGAGCTGTATACAAAAGCCTGGATAGCGGCGCACGAAGACGAGTATGAGGGCTATGACGAGATGGAAGCCCAGATGCCGGAAGTCTATGCGGAGTTTCTGGATACACCGGCCTTATGGCTGGAGTGCCGAACTCCTGGCGCCTACTTTGACCAGTGGGATGATCCCCGGATGCTGGTGGACTGGATGGGCGATTACCTGAAACGGCGTATCAGCGTTCCTGATATGCTGCTCAACCGTATCAGCGCGCTTGGCCGGGCTGCGGCCCCGTTGCTGATTGACCTGCTTGATGAAGAGAGCGCGACTGCGGAAAAGAAGATGCTGGCAGTCACCCTGCTGCGCGAGATGGACTGCCCCCTGCCCATGGAGCGTTACATTGACTGGCAGTGTGTGCGCGGCTATATGGACGAGTTGTGCGACAACGCGCTGGAAAGTCTGGAGCAGATGGGGGAAAGCGCTGTGCCCCAGATGCTGGAGGCGCTGGATGGTGCAAGCCCTGCGGGGCAGGAGGCGCTGCTTTCCGTTCTTAGCCGTTTTCCGGGCGACGAACGCATCCTGGAAAAACTGCTCTATCTCTTTGAAACGCAGGATCAGCGCCGTGCCATCCTGGCCGCCTATCTGGGGCGCCTGGGCGACACGCGCGCCCTGCCTGCGCTGCTTGAGAGGGCGGAGGATGAAAAACTGAAGTACTTTGACTTTATCGAGATACGTGCCGCCATCGAAGCCCTGGGCGGCGATGCTCCCCCGAGGGAATTCTTTGGCGACGCGGAGTACGAGGCGCTTTACGGGGCAGGCGAACCCGACAAATGATCTGCAGCAGCTGCCAGAAGGAATCAAACCCCACCTCCCGAATTTGCCCTTTTTGCGGTCAATTCATGGGGGAAGAGCAGCATTTTATCAAGGGCGATGCGGTGCCGCTGTATGATGACAGCGATTACCAGGCGCATCAGCCCCGGGTTGTCTACGGCCCCGCAAAAGAGAAAGCCGGCGCCAAGCAGCGCCGCAGCCGCAAGGGCAGGGCAAAGAAAAAGCCCGGTCGCGACGCTTACCGCCGCCACATGGTCAATTGGGTTCTGGTTGGGCTGATCGCCCTGATTGCCGTTTTTGCATCGGCAATAGGGGGCTATGTTTACCTCAACGTTACATCCAGCGGGCAGCTGATCATGGCGCGCCTGGGCCGCAACGCCAATGCGGATGCATATTGGACCCTGGGCACTGAGTACCTGGATCAGGGCTATGTAGGCAAGTCGATACAGGCATATGAAAAGGCACTAGCCATCGAGCCTGAGCATAAAGAACTTGTGTCCAAGCTGATGCTGCTGGGCGAGGCTTACGAAGCCGGCGGCCAGCAGAACAAGGCTGAGGAAGTCTATACGCGCATCTATCAGGAGCTTGAGCCCGCTTCCCCCCTTGGTTACCGCAATACCCTTCGCCTGATGCTGCAGGAAGACAGGCAGCTGGAGGCGACAAAGCTGATGCAATTGGCCTTTGAACAAACAGGCGATGAAAGCTTTGCCAAGCAGCGCTCCAGTTTTGTACCGCTTCCGCCGACAGCTACGGTTTCAGCCGGGCGCTACCTGATATCCAAGAGCGTGGCCTTCCAATCGCCTCAGGGCTATGAGATTTATTACGCCACTAGCCAGGAAGTGCTGCCCGAAGAGGGAAAGCTTTATGAGGGGCCGATCACTCTGGGCGAAGGCGTGCACGACTTTCGGGCGGTCTGCGTCTCCAGCATGCTGATCTCTGATGAGATGAGCGTGCGCTATATCATCACGCTCCCCACGCCGCCCGCCCCCAAAACAAACTTGCAGCCGGATCAGTATAGCGGTGTCAGGACGGTACGCCTGCGCGATATGGAAACGGATAGGAGCGACCCGCTGAAGAAGACGCAGTTCTACTATACCATCGACGGCAGGCCGGCCACCATCGACTCGCCTCGCTATATGGATGAACCCATCCAGCTGCCAGGCGGCCGGGTGACGCTTCGCGCCATCGCCGTCAACGGCTACGGCAAAGTATCCAATGAGCTCAACGTGGTCTACGAGATCAAAGCGCCGTTCAAAAAGTACTTCAATGAGACAGATGAGTTTGCCGGCCTGAAGCTGATGGAAACCAGCTACGAAACCTTCATTCAGGTATATGGTGAGCCACAGGCAAGCAGCCCGATTGAGGACGACGCTGTCACCGGCAGCTGTATCAGCGCGCAGTATGCCTGGGGCGAGGCGCGCTTTGTCAAGCTTGATACAGGCGAGATGCTCTACCATCTGGACAGCAATGATCCGCAGATGACAGGCCCCAGGAACACGAAGATTGGCATGACGATGAAGGATGCGGCGGAAAAATTCCGCGACATGGGGCAATTGCCCAACGACAAGGGCGATCGGGGCATCTACTACGACATTGTCGCAGGCTACGCCGATTATGCCGTAGCCTCCGATGATCCCACCACCGGCACCCTGGCCTATGTGGCCGTTATCACGGGTCAGACCACCACCACCCGGCTGCTCACCTACCAAATCAAGAACGACAAGGTGGACCGCATCATCCTGCGCTATGTGGACAGGAAGATATCAAACGTTCAGTAGGCACTGCCTGCTAAAGAGCCAGCGTGTCTGTTGCCACCCTCTCATGGTCGCCATATCACATCACCCCTGCTGGTGGGCAGCCAGCCCGTCCGATCAGCCTATCACATCTTTACGCAGGATCAGCATACACGAGATTCGCCTTGTCGGCAAGCCATGCTTATGGTAGGATTCGCATATCACCAGTGGGAGGTCGCCAATGAGTACGCAGCTGACCTATCAATCGCCTTTCTCCCAGCGTTACGCCAGCCAGCAGATGCAGGGACTGTTTTCCGATCAACATCGCGTGGGGCTCTGGCGCAGGCTGTGGCTCTGGCTGGCGCAGGGTGAGCAGGCGCTGGGACTTGATATCAGCGACGCGCAGCTGACACAGATGCGGGCGGAGCTGGATCATATTGATTTTGAGGCTGCCAATACCTATGAAAAGGCATTGCGCCACGATGTGATGGCCCATGTCCATGCCTTTGGCGATGCCTGCCCTCTGGCCCGGCCAATCATTCATCTGGGTGCCACCAGCTGCTATGTTGGCGACAATGCCGACATCATGATCATCAGGGAAGCGATGCAGCTGATCAGGGCACGCCTGGTCGCGGTAGCGCGCGCGCTGTACACCTTTGCGGATCGGTACAAGGCGCTGCCTTGCCTGGGATATACGCATTTTCAGCCGGCTCAGCCGGTCACTGTGGGCAAGCGCGCGGCGCTCTGGCTGCAGGATGTTTTGGGCGACCTGGAACAGGTAAACCACTTCATCGATACGCTGCGCCCCTTGGGTTCCAAGGGTACAACAGGCACGCAGGCCAGTTTCCTGGAACTGTTTGAAGGTGACTTTGATAAGGTCAGGCAGCTTGACCGTTTGGTGTCGCAGTCTATGGGTTTTGATCAGCCCGTTGCGATCTCGGGGCAGACCTACTCACGCAAGGTGGACTCAAGGGCGCTGAGTCTGCTGGCACAGGTCGGACAAAGCGCACACAAGTTTTCAAACGACATTCGCTTGCTGGCTCATCTCAAGGAGATCGAGGAGCCCTTTGAAAAAGGTCAGATCGGGTCTTCCGCCATGGCCTACAAGCGCAACCCCATGCGCAGTGAGCGCATGGCAGCGCTTAGCCGCTTCCTGATCTCCAACCAGCAAAACGCCGCCATGACAGCAGCAGAGCAGTGGCTGGAGCGCACACTGGATGATTCCGCCAATAGGCGCATTGCCCTGGCTGAAGGTTTTTTGTCCGCTGACGGTCTGCTGATGCTTTACTACAACGTGGCTTCAGGTCTGATCGTCTATCCCAGGATGATGCACAGGCACTTAATGGAGGAGCTGCCTTTTATGGCCACGGAGAACATCCTGATGGACGCAGTCAAACGGGGCGGCGATCGTCAGGATCTTCATGAGCGCATCCGTGTGCACGCCCAGGCGGCCGCACAGATGATCAAGATGGAAGGCAAGCCCAATGACCTGCTCACGCGCATCGCGGAAGATCCCGCCTTCAAGCTTGATCATGAGGCTATCAGCCGGACGCTGCGGCCGGAGAATTACATTGGCTGCGCCGTCATGCAGGTGGAGGATTATCTGCGGGGTGAGGCGGGTGAGATACTGTCCCGTTACGCGGATATCGCCTTGCCACAGGAGGGCATCAGCGTTTAGGGGCAAGCGGCCCTTCTTCTCTTTCCGTCGGCTTTGCGGTATAATCCTTGTGTACAGACGGAAAGGCGGGTATGCATGACACATCTGCGGGCGCTTGTCGTTTCAGACCACGAAAGCATGTTTATATGGGATTACTTTGACCGCTCGTCTTTTGTCGGCATTGATGTGATCATATCCTGCGGTGATCTGAAGGCAAGCTACCTGAGTTTCCTGACGACCATGGTGGCTGCGCCGCTCATTTATGTACCCGGCAACCATGATGGTGACTACTTATATCGTCCCCCTGAAGGCTGTGAAGACCTCACGCAGAGAATCGTGACCATCAAAGGCGTGCGCTTCATCGGCTTTGGCGGGGCCAACAGCCGCAACCCCAAGCCCTTCCACTACACCGATAAGGATGTTGCGCACCAGATCATCAGGCGCATGCCTGAAATCTGTACGCATGGCGGCTTTGATGTGCTGGTGACCCATGCGCCGGCTCTTGGCCTGGGCGACGGGGAAGACAGTTTTCACAAAGGTTTTCTAAGTTATTTGGCACTGCTGGAGCAGTTCAAACCAACTTACCATCTGCACGGCCATCAGCACCTGAACTATCCTGGCGCCAAGCAGTTCATCACCTATAAGGATGTCAGTGTGATCAACTCTTACGGCTACAGGGTGGTGGATTTTAGTGTGCGCAGGTTGGCAAAGCGCAAGCGCCTAAGTTACATCAAGACCAGATATGACTGGGGGAGGGTCTATGCCAGTAAGTTACGAGCATGAGGCCAGGATGGAATATGAGCGTGCCTTCCGCCTGGGCCGCAGACAATATAGCCAGCTGACCGCCAAGGGTGAGCGGGGCACCTTGATCGTGCTGGATGAGATGACGGAAGAAAACCGCATCATGGCCTACGTCAAGCAGCCGACCCGCGAGATATCCATCGCGCGCGTCGTGGGCACCTATACCTCCGCGCGCGCTTATTCCTTCAGCGCGGGTTTCATGCCCCTGCATCCGGAGGGGACGGAGTTTGCAGGCAAATGGATAGCCTTGTGCGCCATTCACATGGAAGAGGGCCTGCGCGATCCTATCCAGGTCTATGAATACCTATGGAAGTATTATGTCGTGGAGGGCAACAAGCGCGTCAGCGTGCTCAAGCACTTTGGGGCGCCCACCGTGCGGGCGGAGATCACACGGCTGATCCCCCAGCTGGATAGTGACGATCCGGATACAGCCACCTATTACGCCTATCTGCGCTATGACAAGGAAGGTTTGTTCAATAACATCCAGCTCAGCTCCGCCGAGCGTTATGAGACGCTGCGGAAAACTGAGCTCGCGCTGCTCAGTGAGCTGCCGGAAGAAGAGCGGGGACTTCACTTCAATGGTATGTTTATGCGCTTTGAAGGCGCTTACATGGCAGCCAAGAGCACGCTGCTGCTGGGGGATGCTTTCCTTGAATACCTAAAAGTATACGGCTTCATTATCAACACCCCATTGGATGTGCTCACACAGCGCATCCTCCAGCTGCAGCCACAGCTGATCCTTGTGGAGAATTCGCAGGCAGAGCCTACCCTGCTAATGAACGTGCAGGAGGAAACTCCGCCCACCCTCATATCTCGGCTCTTCAGTGCCCGCAAGACCGCTAAGGTGCTGTTTGCCTATGAAAAGGGTCGTACGGAGAGCAATTGGATCGGCGAGCATGAAAAGGCCCGGCAGAAGATGCAGCTGGTCCTGGGCGACAGCGTGCGCTCTTCCTTTGTGGAGGATCTGTCTCCAGATAACGCTTATAAGATGCTGACCCAGCATGCCAGGGACATGGATCTGCTGCTGGTGACCTCCACGCGCCTGGCTCAGGCTGCGCTGCGCTTCTCACTGGAGAATCCAAACTGCCTGACGCTGGTTTATTCCAGGGTGCGGCAGGATTATCGCCTCAACACCTACTACGGGCGTTATTATGAGCCTGTGTTTCTTTGCGGGGTGGCGGCTGGACTGGGGACGCTGACAGGCAGCGTTGCCTATGTGACGCCGCACACCGATACCAAGCGCCACACATCTGATATCAACGCCTTTGGCCTGGGTGTCAAGTCAGTGAGGCCGGACGCCAAAATCTACCTGATGATGAAGGGGGTCACCGTGGACGATCCCACTTCTGCCTCCGAGGGTATTCGCCAGGTGGTTGCGCTGGGCTGCGATATTGCCCTTGTCCCTGACTATCCAGGGCTTTCGATGGTGGGGTCACCGGAAGGGAGCTTCAGTTTCCTGCTGCGCCTGCATGACAAGGGACAGCCTTCTGAGTACCTGGCCTCGCCTGCCTGGGATTGGGGGCGCTATTACACCGAGATCGTCAAAAGCTACCTTAACAACAGCCTGGATGTGCTGCGCTCCATAGACAGCAGGGATCCCTCTGTCACAGGGCTGTGGTGGGGCCTGGGCGCCGGGGCGCTGACCTTCAAATCGACGGACTTCCTGCATCCCATGGCCAACAATATGCTGCATTACTTACGCTCAAGCATCCAGCTGGGCAGGTTCAATGTCTTCCATGGCCCCATCTTCGATCAGGAAGGTACACTGCGCATCGCCAAACACTCAGATCCCAAGCACTATGAGATACTCACCATGGATTGGATGGCCGATTTTATCACGATCGTGGATGATCAAAGCCCCATCGTTTAGCCTAAGGCAGCTGCACCAAAAACAGCAGGGGCCAGTTTTTGCCCCCTATGTAGAAGAGATCGTCTCTCACATGCGCGATACCGTTGAGCACAGCGTTGGCATCAGGTGTTTCTTCTTCTCCAAAGGCCAATGCCTTGAGTTCTGACAGCTCATAGGCCCGCACGGCCTCGCCGCTGGCAGGGTCTATTTTTAGAATCAGATCCTCCATCCAAACATTGGCATAGATGCAACCCTGCGCGTACTCCAGTTCATTGAGCCGGAAGACAGGCTGGCCTTGATAGCGAACCTCCAGGCGGCCCGTCGCTTCAAAGGTATTGGGATCACGCAGGGTGAGGGCTGCGCTGCCGTCTGACATATAGAGCCTTTGGCCGTCAAAGCACAGGCCCCAGCCCTCGCCCTCATACGGGATGCGCTTCAGCTCACGCAGGGTCCCGCGATCGTGCAGCAGGGCAACGCCCTCCCGCCAGGTGATCTGCCAGATGCCCGCATCGACAGCTGTCAAGCCTTCAGCAAATAAGTTGTCTTCAAGGGTCACTGCGTTTTCCAGCCTGCCCGTTGACAGGTCAAGCGCGCCGATCAGGGACTGCCCATAGCGACCGCTTGACACGATCAGCCGGCCATCGACCAGCTCCAGGCCCTGCATGAACAAGGCAGGGTCGCAGGGATATTGGGCCAACACCTGCAGTGTCTGGGGTTCCTGCCCCAGCGCGCTCCAACACAACAGGGTGGCCAGCACGATCAGCCACATAAACAGACTGTTTCTGATGCGCATCCGGCCACCCCTTGCCTTATACATTGGTTTACAGTTCCCAGTTGCGCTCCAGCGCTCGGGCATTGTTTTCATCAAGCATCTTGCCGATCAAGGTCTCTTGATCGATCACGCCAAGGCTCTCTCCCTTGCGCGTGCGGATGGAGACACTGTTGCTCTCTGCCTCTTTGTCACCGATGACAAGCATGTAGGGCACCTTGAGCATCTGCGCTTCACGCACCTTGAAGCCTATCTTTTCATTGCGCAGGTCGCATTCGGCGCGCAGGCCCTTGGCAGCCAGCTTCTTTTGCAGGGCCTGGGCTGCCTGGTTCGCGCGATCAGTGATGGTTAGTATCCTGGCTTGGATAGGGGACAGCCACAGGGGGAAGGCACCACCAAAATGCTCAGTCAAAATACCGATAAAGCGTTCCATGGAACCAAAGACTGTGCGGTGCAGCATGACCGGGCGGTGCTTTTCGCCGTCGGGGCCAGTGTAATTCATGTCAAAACGCTCAGGCAGGTTCATGTCCAGCTGGATGGTACCGCATTGCCAATTGCGGCCGATGCTGTCCCTGAGGTGGAAGTCGATCTTGGGACCATAGAAGGCGCCGTCGCCCTCGTTGATGGCATACTTGACGCCCATCTCGTCCAGGGCTTCCTGCAGGTTGCGGGTAGCCTCCTCCCACATTTCGGTCGTGCCGATTGAGTTTTCCGGCCGGGTGGAGAGTTCCACCCTGTACTGGAAGCCAAAGGTCTTGTAGACCTCATCGTCAAGGGCGTAGATCCCCTTGACCTCATCCTTGACCTGCTCGGGTGTGGTGTACAGGTGCGCATCATCCTGCGTGAAGCTCCGCACGCGCATCAAGCCATGCAGCGCACCTGACTTCTCATGGCGGTGCACCAAACCCAGCTCGCCCACGCGCAGTGGCAGATCGCGGTAACTCCACAGCCTCCGCTTGTAGGCCAGGATACCGCCGGGGCAGTTCATGGGTTTGATAGCGAAATCCTGATCGTCTATCCTGGTGGTGTACATGTTGTCACGGTAGTGATCCCAGTGGCCCGAACGTTCCCACAGCTCACGGGAAAGCATGATGGGGGTCTTGATCTCCTCATAGCCGTGCGCCAGGTGAATGCCGCGCCAGTAGTCTTCCAGCGTGTTGCGCAGCACCATGCCCTTAGGGTAGAAGAAGGCGAAGCCCGGGCCTTCGTCAAGGATGTCAAACAGATCCAGCTCGCGTCCCAGCTTGCGGTGATCGCGCTTCTTGGCTTCCTCCAGCTGGGTCAGGTACTCTTCCAGGTCCTGCCGGCTTGTGAAGGCGGTGCCATAGATGCGCTGCAGCATCTTGTTCTTCTCGCTGCCGCGCCAATAGGCGCCGGCGATGCTGGTTAGCTTGAAGGCCTTGATGCGCCCGGTGTTGGGCAGGTGAGGGCCGGCGCAGAGGTCCACAAACTCGCCCTGCTGGTAGAAGCTCAGCTCTGCGTCTTCCGGCAGGTCGCGGATGAGCTCTACCTTGTAAGGCTCGCCGCGCTTTTCCATCAGGGCGATAGCTTCTTCCCGGGGCAGGGTGAAGCGCACTTCGCGATCGTTGAGCTTGATGATGCGGGCCATTTCCTTCTCGATGGCCGCCAGGGTCTCAGGCGTGAAGGGCTCATCCACGTCAAAGTCGTAGTAATAGCCGTTCTCAATGGCCGGACCGATGGCAAGCTTGGACCCCGGCACCACGTTCTTGACTGCGGAAGCCAAGACATGGGAAGCGGTATGGCGCAGCACGCGGCGGGCACCCTCGTCTTCAAACGTCAGGAATTCCAGTTTCCCATCCCCATGCAGGGGCTGCTGCAGCTCCACCAGCTCGCCATTGAAGCTGGCCGCGATGGCCGTCTTTTTCAGATCGCCCTCCGTATCCCTGAGGATGTCCAGCGCATTAATGCCGTCCTGGTAGGTCCTTTTTTCGCCTTTGACAAGTAGTTCCATCGTCTGTCTCCTTACATATCCGGGTGATACAGAAAAAGCACCCATCCCCTGAGGGACGAATGCTGCCATCCGCGGTTCCACCCTGTTTGCTAAAAGCCACTTGGTGATGCTTTAACGCGCATCCCGCGCCCATCGGTCAGGCGGTGGTACCCTGTCTCCCCTTGCCTGGACGCGCTTGCAGCCGTAGCGCGACCTCTCTAAAAGGTGGTAGAGTGGGTTTGTCCTCCCTCATTCCTTGGGATGGGGGCAGTATAGCGCCTGCGTGGAAAGCTGTCAAGCCATGATCAGCAGGGAAACACTTGAGATTTTCTTCCTAAAGGTACTTTCATGACGGAATTTTGGTAAATATTGTGGAAATTAGTATTGCGAAACTTATTTTCGTGTTGTATAATCAATTGTCTGTAGAGCACAACCATTTCTGCAGAGTCGAATGATGAACTAAACGTATCATGCAAAGGAGCTGGCCATGTTACACATTCAATCCCTGCGGGAGGGTTATCCCCTGTTCAAGGCACTTGGGTCAGAGACGAGGATCAGCATCCTTGAACTTCTGATCGAAAAAGGTCCCATGCGCATGACAGCTATCGCCGAAGAGCTGAAGATCACCGGCGGTGCTTTGACCAGCCATGTCAAAGCCCTCAACGAAGCGGGCATCCTCACCATTGAGCAGCGCGGCGGTCGGCATGGCATCCAGAAGGTTTGCCGTGTCCGCGATGAACGCATCCTGATCGAGTCACCCATCAAGCGTCCTGGCCTGCATGTCTATGAGGCAGAGCTGGATGTTGGCCAGTTTGTGGATTGTCAGGCTTCTACCCCCTGCGGCATCGCCACAACTGAGCGGCTGCTGGAGCCGCAGAACGATCCTGCGTGCTTTTCCAACCCTGAGCGCCTGAAGGCGGGATTGCTGTGGATGAAGCATGGTTTCCTCGAATACCTGGTTCCCAACTTCATCAAAAAGGGGCAGACCCTGACGGAGATCCAGATCTCCATGGAGCTTGCGCCTGACGCCCCTGATCCCCAGCTGCGCGAAGCCGCCGATATGTACCTGTGGCTCAATAACAAAGAAGTTGCCACCCTCACCCTGCCAAAGGAAGAGGGGAACGCCTATGGCATGTTCAACCCAGCCTGGTGGACGGATAAGCACAATCAGCGCGGCGCCTACAAGGTGGTCACGATCAACGATACAGGCGCTTATGCGGATGGTATCCAGATATCATCCGTTCAATTGGCAAATCTCAAGATCGGCGCAGCCAAGTCCATCCCCCTTCGCCTTGGTGCGCTCAAGGATGCAGCCAACAACAGCGGTTTCACGCTGTTTGGCCGCGGCTTTGGCAATTATCCCCAGGGCATCAAGGTGCGCATGATCTACGATGAGCAGAAAAAGGGCTGAATTAGGAAATTAGTTTCACCTCGCAGGGGTCGTCGTGTGATGCGGCGGCCCCTTGCCCTTGAAATGCGCTCAAATGCTATGCACTTGCCTTGCCTTGTGATATACTATTTAAAAAGCCGAGGCCACACCGTATGAGGCGGGAGCGTGCTTGGGCCGCTTGCGTTGACAAGGTAAGGGGAGGGTTTGGGATGAAGGAAGTGCGCAAGGGAATGCTGCTGGTGATCTCAGGACCCTCAGGCACTGGCAAGGGCACGCTGTGCGAGCGCCTGCTCCGCTCAGACCCCAGCATTGTGTTCAGCGTCTCAGCCACCACCAGGAAACCCCGCGAGGGTGAGATTGACGGCGTGCACTATCACTTTTTGACGGCCAGGCAGTTTGATGAGCTGCTTGTGCAGGACGCTTTTCTGGAGCACGCGACCGTCCACGGGCACCGCTACGGTACCCTCAAGAGCCAGGTACTGAAGGGTATCGACGAGGGCAAGAACATGCTGCTGGATATCGACCCTCAGGGCGCTCTGAACATCATGGCAAAGCAGCCCGATACCGTCAGCATTTTCATCCTGCCGCCCAGTTACTCAGCGCTGCGGGAGCGCCTGAAGACCCGCAACACCGATGACCCTGATGAGATTTTGAAGCGTCTGGCCAACGCGTACGGTGAGTTCGCCTTGCTCAAGCATTATCAGTACGCGCTGGTCAATGATGAGCTGGATCTTGCCTTTGAACGCATGCGGGCCATCATCATCGCGGAGAAACACCGCACTACCCGCTATTTCCCGGAGATATACGAGGATTAAGGAGAAACATATGTCAATAAACAAACCCGGTATTGAAGCCCTTAAAAAGAAGACCGACTCCACCTACACCCTGGTGGTACAGGCCAGCCGCCGTGCCCGCCAATTGATGGAAGGGGCGCAGCCGCTGGTGGACGCCGAGGATAAGAAGCCCCTGGACATCGCCATTGAGGAGATCAACCGCGGGTTAATCACCTACCACCGCAACCTGGAAGACGAGCAGTAAAATGTCCGCGCTGCTTGGCAAGACCATTGTACTGGGCGTCACGGGCGGAATCGCGGCCTACAAGAGCTGCGAACTCTGCTCCCGCCTCAAAAAGGCGGGCGCTCAGGTGTTTGTGATCATGACCAGGAGCGCCTGCGAATTCGTCGCGCCCCTCACCTTTGAAACCCTGTCGCAAAACCCTGTCGTGACAAGCACCTTTGCCTGCCCCAACCACCATGAGGTGGAGCATATCGCCCTGGCCAAGGCGGCAGACCTCTTTGTGATCGCGCCTGCCACTGCCAACATCATCGCCAAGTTGGCCATAGGTTTGGCAGACGATATGCTGACCACAACGGTTCTGGCTACCAGGGCAAGGCTGCTGCTGGCACCGGCGATGAACACACAGATGTATTTAGCGCCCGCTACGCAGCTCAATCTGCGTACGCTGGAGGGGCGGGGCGTATTGAGCATTGGCCCGGTCGGCGGTTTGCTGGCCTGCGGTGACGTTGGCGCCGGCCGCATGAGCGAACCTGAGGAGATCGTGGCCGCCTGTGAGGCTTTTTTTGCGTCACAGACAGATTTTGAGGGTTTGCACGCCGTGGTCACCGCCGGTCCAACGCGTGAGATGCTGGATCCGGTGCGCTTTTTGACCAATCGTTCTTCAGGCAAGATGGGCTACGCCATAGCCGAAGCCCTGCAGGCGCGGGGCGCGAAGGTCACGCTGGTTTCCGGTCCCGTCAGCCTGCCCGCCCCATCTGGTCTCAGTCCCATCTTTGTCACCAGTACCCAGGATCTGCTGCAGGTGCTCACCGGGCTGGCCCCGCAGGCCGATATCCTCATCCAGGCCGCAGCCCCCGCTGACTACACTGTGGAGCCGGAACCGGAAAAGATCAAGAAGAAGCCGGGGGAGCCGCTCGTGCTCACGCTGCAGCAGACGCCCGATATCGCGCAGGCGGTGGGCAAACACAAGAAACCTGGGCAGTTCTTTGTCGGCTTCGCGGCCGAGACTGGCGACCATTTGGATAACGCCCGGCAGAAGCTTGAGAAGAAACACCTGGATCTCATCTGTTTTAACGATGTGACCCAAGCAGGGGCTGGCTTTGACGTAGACACCAATGTGCTCACCCTGATAAGCCGCAGCGGTGCGGAAAAGTTGCCTCGCTTGAGCAAGAGGCAGGCGGCTGACCGCCTGTTGGATGAGATCCAGCGCCTGCGAAAGGTGCCCGTGTGAATACCCCCCCCCGCTATGCCCAGGTCATTATTGATATTGCCCATGCAGACGTGGACCGCGTATATACTTATGCTATACCTCAAGAAATGACCTTAATGCCGGGTATGCGCGTCATGGTGCCCTTTGGTCACCAGGTCAAGGAGGGCTACGTGCTCTCCCTGAGTCAAAGCAGCGATCTGGATCCCGCCCGTATCCGCGAGGTGATGGAACCGCTTGAGGATTACGCTGTCCTTTTGCCGACGCTTGTCGATCTGGCGAAGGAACTGAGTCAAAACGCGCATTGTCCCCTGGCGGAAACGCTGCGGCTGATGCTGCCCTCCGAAATGCGCGGCGGCCGTATCAAGGTCAAAACCCAGAAATCAGCGCGGCTTTTACTCAGCGGTGAAGAACTCACAATTGCCCGCACCCGGCAAAGCCGGGCGCCCAAACGGAGGCTGCTGATCGACCTCTTATCAGATGGACAGCTTCATCCGCTCAGCGAGCTGCAACTGCTTGTGCATAACCCTCTGGAGAGCCTCCAGGTGCTGGAAGGACAGGGCGTCCTGCGCATCAGCGACGAAGAGGTGCTGCGTTCGCCTTATCCGGATAGACCTGAGCGTGAGCCTGATCCGGTGCTGATGCCTGAACAGGAGGAGGTGTTGGGGGAGATCCTGCCTGCGATCAAGCGCCGCCAAGGGGTTTTCCTGCTGCACGGCGTAACGGGTTCAGGCAAGACGGAGGTTTACATCCGAGCTGTGCGCGCCTGCCTGCAGCTTGGTCTGGGCGCCATCGTCCTGGTGCCGGAGATCGTTTTGACACCCCAAATGGTGCGCTGGTTTCGCGGCCGCTTTGCCGATGACGCGGCTGTGCTGCACTCCAGGCTTTCAGCGGGGGAGCGCTTTGATGAGTGGCGGCGCATCCGCATGGGCAAGGCGCGCGTGGTGATCGGCGCCCGCTCAGCCGTCTTTGCGCCGGTTGCGGATCTGGGGCTGATCATTGTGGATGAGGAGCATGAGTCCAGCTACGTATCTGACCGTGTGCCGGCCTATGATGCGCGCGAAGTTGCGCACAGCCGGGCGAAGCGCGAGGGCGCCACGGTGCTTTTGGCCAGCGCTACGCCTTCCATCCTCTCCTTTGCCAAGGCCAGACGCGGCGACTACATGCTGCTGGAGATGCCTGACCGCGTTAACGGCAGGCCCATGCCCCAGGTCAGTGTGGTCGATATGCGTGAGGAATTGCGCCTGGGCAACAAGGGCATATTCTCCCGCCTGCTGCTTGAGAAACTGGACAAATGCATGGCTGAAGGGCAGCAGGCCATGCTGTTCATCAACCGCCGCGGTTATGCGCCAAGCGTAGTCTGTCGCAAGTGTGGGCATGTGATGGGCTGCGATGCCTGCGATGTCAGCCTCACTTATCATGCCTGGGACCTTAGCCTGCACTGCCACTATTGCGGTCAGAAGACCCCTTTGCCGCGGGTTTGCCCTGCCTGTGGTTCAGGTTACATCCGCACCGTGGGCGTGGGCACCCAGCGCGTGGAGGAAGAGGTCAAGCAGCGCTATCCTGAGGTGTCCGTTGTGCGCATGGATGTGGACACCACCGGGATGAAGGATGGTCATCGCGATTTGATCAATCGCTTTCGCTCCGGTCAGGCGCGCATCATGGTGGGTACGCAGATGATCGCCAAGGGGCTGGACTTTCCACAGGTCACGCTGGTGGGCGCTGTGCTGGCTGATCTATCGCTCAACCTGCCGGACTACCGCAGCGCTGAGCGCAGCTTCCAGCTGCTTACCCAGGTGGCTGGCAGGGCGGGCCGCGCGGATAAGCCAGGCGAGGTCGTCATCCAAACGTATCAGCCCGCTCATTATGCCATCAAGGCGGCTGCCACACAGGACTATCGCAGCTTCTTTACCCAGGAGTTCGCCAGGCGGCGGCGCGACCTCTATCCGCCTTTTACGATGCTGGCGCGCCTGCTGTGCCAGGCCAAGGATGAGCAGACTGCCCGCGCCACAAGCTTCGCATTGTATCAAAGGATAGGAATTTTGCTGTCAACACAGCCCGATCTCCAAAAACGGGTATTATTCTATCGTGAGGATGAGGCCCCCATCAAGAAGATCATGGGCCGCGCCCGCGCACAGGTATTCATCAAGCTGCTGGAACACCAGGACAGCCAGGCGGTGCTCAGCTCCCTGCAGGACATGGCCAACGAGGATTGGCCATGCGAAGTCACGCTTGAAGTCAATCCCGCGTCCATGGCCTGATTCAAGGAGGATTTCCAATACAATGTCGGCAAAAAAGATATTGACGATCGGTGAACCGCTGCTGCGCAGTGTCAGCCATCCGGTCAAGAAGTTCGATTCGCGCCTGTCGATGATTTTGCGCGACATGGCCCAAACCATGTACGATGCCCAGGGTGTGGGCCTGGCAGCTCCTCAGGTGGGGTTGATGCGCCGCATCGTGGTCATCGATGTGGGGGAGGGCCTGGTGGAACTCATCAACCCTGAGGTCATCGCCTCTCAGGGGGAGATTGCCATGATCGAAGGTTGCTTGTCCGTTCCCGGCCGCAGGGGCTGCGTCATTCGGCCCGAAAAGGTGACTGCGCGCGCCCAGGACAAGAAGGGCAGTTACTTTGAGGTTGAGGGTGAGGGTCTTTATGCCCGGGCCCTGCAGCACGAGATCGATCACCTGGATGGTATGTTGTATGTGGACAAGATGAGTTACGAGGTCTTCGACGATGAGGAAGAAGAGCAAGAGGAGGCCGCAATCGGATAGTATGCGCATTGTTTTCATGGGCACACCGGAATATGCTGTCCAGAGCCTAAGCGCCCTGGTCGACCGCGGCCTGGAGGTCGTGGGCGTTTTCACCCAGCCTGACAAGCCCAAAGGCCGTCACGGCAAGGCGCTGCCACCGCCTGTCAAGATCTATGCGCAGGCAAAGGATATGCCGGTGTTTCAACCCCTGAAAATCAGACTGAACGGCGTGGAGACCCTGCGGGCGCTGGCACCCGAACTGTGCGTGACGGCAGCCTATGGCCAGATACTCTCCCAGGAATTGCTTGACATCCCGCGCCAGGGCACGGTCAATGTGCACGCTTCCCTGCTGCCTCATTACCGCGGCAGCGCGCCTGTCAACTGGTGCCTGATCAAGGGGGAGACCGTCACAGGTGTCACCACCATGATGACCAACAAAGGGATCGATACGGGTGATATCCTTTTGCAGCGCGAACTGACCATTCTGCCTGGTGAAACGGCTGGCGTACTCACACAGCGGCTGGCCAGACTTGGCGCTGAACTGCTGATCGACACCGTCAAGGCATTGGCCGCAGGCACCTGCCCCCGCCAGGCTCAGGATGAGAGCAGGATGAGCTACTTTCCCATGCTGAACAAGGAGATGGGCCTGATCGACTGGCGGCAAAGCGCGCATAGCATTGTCGATCTGGTGCGCGGGCTGAACCCTTGGCCCTGCGCCTATACACCCTCGCCGCAAGGCACGCTGAAGATCCTTTCCGCCGAGGCGGAGCAGGTGCAGGCAGGTCTTCCCGGCAAGGTGCTGGAGGCTGATGATAAAAGGGGACTTCTGATACAAACGGGTGCAGGCGCGGTGCGCGTGACAAACCTGCAGGCGCAGGGCGGAAAAGTCATGCAGGCAAAGGATTATCTGCGCGGCCACACCTTTGCTGTCGGTACAGACTTGATGGATGCAGACACAACAGAGGAAGGCAAGGCATGAGCGAACACAACAAGGACAGGAAACCTCCTTACGGCCGCCCGGCACCCCGCCCGGCTGGTCCCAAGGCTTATGGCCGCCCCGCCTCTGGTGACAAGCGCCCTGATGGTGAGCGTAAACCCTATGGCCGTCCCGCCGCCCCTGCGCCTCATGCAGACGGAGAGCGAAAACAATTCGGTCGTCCTGTCCCTGACGCATCCCGCGCGGAGGGAGAGCGCAAACAATTCGGTCGTCCCACCCCTGCCGCGCCAAGGACTCAGGGAGAGCGCAAACAATTCGGTCGTCCTGCCTCTGGCGCACCCCGCGCAGAGGGAGAGCACAAGCAATCTGCTCGCCCAGCCCCTGCCCCGCCTCGCGCAGAGGGGGAGCACAAGCGATTTGCTCGTTCTGCCTCTGGCGCACCCCGCGCGGAGGGAGAGCGAAAGCAATTTGGTCGTTCTGCTCCCGCTGCATCGCGCGTTGATGGGGAGCGAACGCAATTTGGTCGCCCTGCCCCTGTCGCGCCACATGCCGAGGGAGAACGTAAACCCTTTGGTCGTCCTGCCTCCGGTGCTCCCCATGCTGAGGGTGAGCGCAAACCCTTTGGTCGTCCTGCCTCCGGTGCTCCCCATGCTGAGGGTGAGCGCAAACCCTTTGGTCGTCCTGCCTCCGGTGCTCCCCGTGCCGAGGGTGAGCATAAACCCTACGTCCCGCGTACTGCCTTTGGAGGACCGCGCACTGAGGGAAAGCGCATGCTTTATAGCCGTCCCGCCCCCGGCGCACCACGTGCAGAGGGAGAGCGCAAGACCTACACTCCACGTCCCGCCTTTGGCGGACCACGTACGAATGGAGAGCATAAGACCTATAGCCGTCCCTCCTTTGGCAAGCCATCATTCGCTAGACCTGCTGACAACAAACCCGCCTTTGTCAAACCCTCAGCACCGCGCCCCGCAGCGTCATCCCTGTCATCCGACGCCCGCAGGTCCGCTCTGCAGGTGCTCAACCGCGTGCTGCTGGACGAGGGCTTCGCCTCGCTTTCGCTCAATGAGCATTTTAACATGGTCTATCTCTCCCCGCGTGATAAGCGGCTGTGTACCAATATTGTCTACTTGACACTCGAAAATCTGAGCAAGCTGGACTTCGCGCTGGATAGATTGCTGGAGGAACCGCTGCAGCTGGAAGCGCGCGTTCGCAACCTGCTGCGATTGAGCGCCTGCCAGATCCTGCTGCTTGACCGTGTGCCCGACAGCGCTGTGGTCAATGAAGCGGTCAAGATCACCCGTGATTTGGGCCTGGAGGGCCTGACGGGCTTGGTCAATGGCGTACTGCGCAACCTGATAAGGCAGATGGAAGAGATCCCCTGGCCCAAGCCGGAGGACGGCGTGCAGTACTACAGCATCATGTACTCCTATCCCCGGTGGCTGGTCGAGCAGATCCTCAAGGACTACGGTCAGGAGACAGGGCATCAGATCTTGACATATCGCAGACCCAGCCAGAGCATGACGATCCGCCCCAATTTGAATCGTATCAGCGAGGAAGCTTTTCTCCAGATGCTGGAGAAAAAAGTTTGGAAGCATGAAAAAGGTCAAATGCCGCAGGCTTGGCATGTGCTGGGTGTCGCGGATATTGGCAAGGATAGCGACTATTTGGACGGCAATTTCTCCATACAGGGCGAGGGCAGCATGGTGGCAGCCGAGGCCGCCTTCCTCAAGTTGGGCGCACAGGTGCTGGATGTCTGCGCTGCGCCGGGCGGTAAGTCCGCTTATCTGGCAGAGCGCATGCAGGGTACGGGCCGTATTCACGCCTGGGATGTGCACGAGCATCGCGTAGAGCTTATCAACGCGCTGGTCGAGCGTCTTCGGCTTTACAATATCCGCCCCGCCTGGCGCGATGCGCTGGTCTACCGTGAGCAACTGGAAGGCATGATGGATGTGGTCTTGATCGACGCCCCCTGCACAGGCAGCGGTGTCATGGATGAAAAGCCGGATCTCAAAGTTCGCCTTAACGCTCAGGACCTGCGCAGCCTGGTGGAAACGCAGCAGAAAATGCTGGACACCTGCAGCCGCTATGTAAAGCCAGGCGGCCTGCTGGTCTATGCCACCTGCTCCATCCTGCCTGATGAAAATGACAGGCAGACGGAGGCTTTCCTGCTGACCCATCCTGAGTTCAGCATCCAGGCTTTGCCCGAGACCATTCCCCAAAGCCTGCGCCAATACGAAGGGCCGCTTGGCCTGCAGCTGCTGCCGCACCGTGACAACACGGAGGGCTTCTACATCGCCAGGATGCGCCGCGCATGAGCAAAGTCCAGCTGCTGCAGATGAACCCGGAGGAATTGGGTGCCTGGCTGAAGATCCTTGGCGAGCCTTTCTTTCGTGCGGGTCAGCTCTTCAGCTGGCTGCACAAAGGCGCACGCCTTGAGCAGATGAGCAGCCTGCCCCTTGCGCTGCGTGAGAAGCTGATGGATCAGGCCGTCGATCAACCTGTGCGCATCCTGGAAAAACAGGTATCCAAGGCGGATGGCACGATCAAATATCTGTTCTCCATGCAGGATGGCCACTGCGTGGAGGGCGTCGTGATGCGTTACCGTTACGGCGTGACACTCTGCCTGTCCACGCAGGTGGGTTGCCTGATGGGCTGTGCCTTCTGCGCCAGCACGCTGGAAGGCAAGGCGCGCGATCTGAGCGCCGCCGAGATGATGGGCATGGTGCTGCTTGTCAATCAGGAGTTGGAAAACGAGACCACGCACAATGTCGTGCTCATGGGATCGGGTGAACCTTTTGACAACTATGATGAGGTGGTGCGCTTCTTGCGCCTGGTCAGTCACCCGCAGGGGCTTAATATCGGTCTTCGGCACATTTCGCTGTCTACCTGCGGTCTGGTGGACAAGATGCGCGCCTTTGCCCTGGAGGGGCTGCCGGTGACACTGTCCGTGTCCCTGCACGCCCCCAATGATGAGATCCGCGCCAGCATGATGCCTGTCGCCAAGGTTTGGCTCATGGCGGAGCTGCTGGATGCCTGTCGCTATTACATCGCTCAGACCGGCCGCCGGGTGGTGTTTGAGTATGCCTTGGTGGAGGGGGTCAATACCCTGCCCGAACATGCCAGGGAATTGGCCAGCCGCCTGCGCGGGATGCAGTGTCATGTGAACCTTATCCCCCTCAATCATGTGCCCGAGCGCAAGCTTCGCGGCGTGAGCCTGCGCGGGGCGGCCAGCTTCCTGCAGGCCCTGCAGGCGCTGCACATCTCAGCCACCCTGCGCCGCGAGATGGGCGATGACATCAGCGGGGCTTGTGGTCAGCTGCGCCGTCAATACCTGAAGATAGGGGCAAGCCAATCCCTGGAAATGGCAGAAGCGACCGCGGAAAAGGGGGAAGCGCTTTGAGGTCAGTTTGGCGCACGGATATCGGCCGGGCGCGCAACTCCAACCAGGATTCCCTGCTTTTGTTGGCAGGCCCTTACCCCTTGTACGCCATAGCCGATGGCATGGGCGGACATTTGGGCGGCGATATTGCCAGCGCCATGGCCGTCAACAGTCTCAAGGACTCTGTGAAGGGGATCAAACCCTCGCAGGAAGAGATCAGGCGCTGCTTCAGCAGTATTTCGCGTGACATTTTCCAGCGCCAGATGCAGGACAAGGCGTTGGCCGGCATGGGAACCACGCTGACGATGCTGTGGGAGGACGAGCGCGAGGTCTTTTTGGGCCATGTGGGGGACAGCCGCGCCTATTTATTGCGCGCAGGCGAACTGAGCCAGTTAAGCCTCGACCACAGTCTGGTTACCGAACTGCTGCGCTCCGGGGCAATCGACGCGGCGGCCGCGGAAAGCTATCCCTATCGCAACGTGATCACGCGGGCCGTTGGCGCGGAGGAAGAGATAGTCTGCGATACGGCAGTCTTCGACAAGTTGCCCGGCGACCGTTTTCTATTGTGTTCAGACGGTTTGAGCGAGTACATCAAAGCCAAGCCCCTGGCGGCCCTGCTGGGGCAAGAGGACATGGAACATATTGCCGATACCCTGCTGTTCACCGCGCTTGACTTGGGCGGGCGGGACAACATCACCTTTATCATCATGGAGGTGGAGGCATGATAGGCCAGCTGATCGCGGAGCGTTATCAGATCGTCCAGCGCATCGGCGAGGGCGGTATGGCCATTGTCTTTTTGGCCAAGGATCTGCGCACAGGCCATGATGTTGCGCTCAAATTCCTGCGGCCGGAGTTCAAGGAGAACCCAGAGTTCTTAAGCCGCTTCCAGCATGAGGCAACGGCCGCCAGCAAGATGAGCCACCACAACATCGTTAACCTTCTTGACGTGGGCGGCAGCACGGAAGATCCCTATATTGTCATCGAGTACGTAGACGGCAAGACGCTCAAGGAGATCATCCGTGACAGGCAGCGGCTGCCCGAGGACGTTTCATCGCAGATCGCCATCCGTATCCTATCGGCCCTGCAGCACGCGCATCAGGCGGGCATCATCCACCGGGACATCAAGCCGCAGAATATACTGGTCAATCAGAAAGGTTACATCAAGGTTTCTGACTTTGGTATCGCGCACATGGTGGGTACCAACACCGCCCCCTTGGCGGACGGTGATAACTCAGTCATGGGATCGGTGCACTATTTTTCACCCGAGCAGGCGCGCGGTGAGATGGCCACCACCGCAAGCGACCTCTACAGCGTGGGCGTGGTGCTGTACGAGATGCTGACGGGCAGCGTGCCCTTCAATGGGGATACCCCTGTTTCCATAGCCCTTCAACACGTTCAGGCCCGGCCGCGGCCTATCCGCGAGCTGGCACCCGGAGTTTCCTCTTCCATCGAGAGCGTGGTGATGAAATCGCTGGAAAAGGATCCCAACATGCGCTACCACACGGCGCTGGAGATGGCTCAGGCGCTCAAGATCGCTCTGCAGTTCCCTGAGAAGGAGGTCACGCGGGATACCCCAGTCATCGCTATTCAGCCAAAGCTTCGTCCTTCCTCGCCCAAACGTATGCGCAGGCGCGAAAAAGCGGCAGTCATCGTGTTGTCCATTGTGCTGATGGTGATACTGGTTGTGGGCACGCTGCTCATCGTGCGCAGCGTGGTCAACACCACGCGTGCGCCTTACCTGTTGTACATCACCGAGCAGGAGGCCATCCGTGAGGCAGAGAAGGCGGGGCTGAAGCCGCAGATCGTCCGCCAATCCAATCAGGAGGAGGCCGGCACGGTGATCCTGCAATCCCACGACTTTGATTACCCCATGAAGCGTGGAGATACCATCCTGATCACCGTTTCCTCCGGGCCATTAAAGCAGGCTGTGCCGCCGATCATTGGGATGCTGGCGACCGCCGCACAGCAGGATCTGGAGCGCGTCGGCCTTAATCTGCTGCAGACAGACCGTATCCTCAACCCGGCAGCGCCGGGCACCATCCTCTCCCAGAGTCCGGAGGCAAGCACACAGCTGGATTACGGCGGGATTGTGCAGGTGGTGATATCCGGGGGAGAGATCAGTCTGCCCAATCTTGATGGCGGACTCTACGATGAGTGGCTTCCGCGCCTTGAGATGCTTGGCCTGATCGTCAACAAAGTGGATGAGGTGCCGGTGGAAGATCCGGCGCAGGCAGGGCGCATCGCAGCGCAAAGTCCCAAGGAAGGTGTGAAGGTGATGGCGGGTACCACGGTGGATCTGGTTGTGTATGTGATGGATCCAAACGCAGCCACGTCCAGCCCGCGCCCATGAGGCAAGGTGAGATCATTGAAGGCCGCGGGGGTCTATACACTGTGCGCGAGGCATCAGGGGAGATGCATGTGCTGCGCGCGAAAAAGAAGTTCCGCAGGGAGGACATGACACCCCTGCCGGGCGACCGTGTGCTGTTTGTCCCACGACCGGGGGAGGAGCACGGCTGGCTTGAGGAGATATTGCCGCGCAGCAGCCTGTGCCTTCGGCCGCCAGTGGCCAACATCCAGATGATGGTGATCGTAACGGCTGTGGAGCCTGTGCCTGATTGGATGCTGGTTGATAAGTTGGTGCTGTTTGCCCGGGTGCAGGGCATCACGCCTATACTGGCCATCAACAAATATGACCTGGGTCAGGGGAGCTGTGAGGAAGCGCGGGAAAGCTACCGCGATGCCGACCTGGCCATTTTCCCCGTCAGCGCTGTTACAGGGGAGGGGCTGGACCAACTGAAGATGGCCATGCAGGGCAGTTTTTGCTGCCTGGCCGGACAATCGGGTGTGGGCAAGAGCGCGCTGCTGAGCAGGCTGCTCGATCTGCCCCTCGTCAGTGGGGAAATGAGCCTGCGCATCCACCGCGGCAAGCAGACTACGCGCCACACGACGCTGCTGTACAGCAATGGCCTCAAGGTGCTGGATACGCCCGGCTTTTCCTTGCTGGAGATGCCACAGAACCTGACCCCCGAAGATCTGCCGCAGTACTACCCTGAGTTTGAGGAACACAGGGGCTGCCGCTTCCAACCCTGTCTGCATCTGACGGAACCCGGCTGCATGGTGCAGTTGGCCCAGACAGCAGGGCAGCTGTCCCCCGCGCGCATGGCACGCTACCGCGACATGATGGCGCTGCTGAAGGCCGCCTGGAAGGAAAGATTTGACTAAGCAAACAATATCAAAACCGGAAGCATTAAGGATCTCCCCTTCGGTGCTGGCGGCCGATCTGCTGCACCTTGAGCGGGATATCACGCGCCTGCTGGAGGCGGGGGTGGACCTTTTGCATCTGGATATCATGGATGCCCACTTCGTGCCCAATCTTAGCTTTGGGCCTGATCTGGTGCGCGCCCTGCACCTTGGCTTTCCCCAGGCCGTTTTGGATGTCCACCTGATGATGACACATCCGGAGGACTATGTTGCCAGCTTTCAGGCCGCAGGCGCGGGATTTCTGACCGTCCATGCGGAGATAGGGGACAAGGTATCCGCTATTCTGCGCGATATACGCGCCCGGGGAATGAAGGCCGGCATCAGCCTGAAGCCGGGCACCCCGGTTGAGGCGCTGCAACCGCTGCTGCCTTTAGTTGATCTGGTCTTGATCATGACGGTGGAGCCGGGCTTCGGAGGGCAGGCGATGATCGTCCAGGCGCTTGATAAGGCCGTTTGGCTGCGCCAACGCGGTTTCATGGGCATCATCTCAGTGGATGGCGGCGTCATGGTTGAAAATGCCCAACTATGCCTGCAGGCTGGCGCCAATCAGCTGGTGATGGGCACCGCGCTCTTCAAGGCGGATGATCCGGCACAGCGCATAGCGGCCATCCGCAGGATGGTGACAGCGTGAAGGCGCAGACGCCGCGCATCAGGCAGGAAAAGGGTGGCTTCAAGGCCAAGCAGGCGCTTGGACAGCACTTCATCAAGGATGAGGCGCTTCTGGATCAACTGGTAGCGCAATGTAATATCAATGATCAGGACGCTGTTTTTGAAATCGGAGCGGGCTTGGGCGGCTTGACTGCTGCCATCGCGCGTCGTGCCCGGCAGGTCATCAGTCTGGAGGTCGATCCCCAACTGCTGCCGATCCTTTCTGTCACGCTGCATGGGATAGACAATGTACAGATCGTCGAGGGGGACGTTATGCAGGCGGATCTGGCGCAGCTGCTTGCCCCATTGGGGCCATTCCATGTGATCGCAAACCTGCCCTATTATCTGACTACCCCTATCCTCAACCTGCTTTTCAAATTATCGCTGCCTGTCTTATCCATCAACGTCATGGTGCAGCGCGAGGCCGCGGCCCGTGTAATCGCGGCGCCCGGCACACCCAGCTATGGGCCGCTGGCAGTGCTGGCGCAGTTTAGGGCAGCGCCGCGCGTTGTGATGGATATCCCGGCTTCCGCCTTCACTCCGTCTCCCAAAACCGATAGTTCCTTCATCTGCATGCCCATGCGCAAAACGCCCGCGGTCCTTGTGCAAGATGAGGCGCGCTTCTTTCACCTGGTGCAGGCCGCTTTCGCCATGCGGCGCAAGACCCTGCTCAACAACCTGATGCCTGCCTTTGGCATCGCCCGCCAACAGGCGGCGGAGGCAATCGAAAAGGCCCGGCTGTCACCCACCATACGGGGGGAAACGCTGAGCCTTCAGGAATTTGCGCGCTTATCGGATATATTGTATGATATCAGTCTCAATCATTAATGCTGTGATGCGGCGGATCTTTTCCTACTCTCAATTCAGCATGGTCGCCTGCTCGCCCTCGCGGTGCTCGGTCGGCACGCTCCGTGCTTCATTGGGCTGTCAGCTTGCTTCATCCCGCACCGCGGGCGCTCGCTTCTGCCCTCAGTCAGCGTAGATTCCGCCTACGCCTCCTTCTCTCGACTTCGATAAGTCGAAAAATCTCTCTTCGCATCAGTGCATTACTGCTTTCGATTGATATTAGTAGCTGCCGCTCAGTAGGGCAGGGCTAACTTTGCCTATTTCATCGTAATCAGTTCATAGGCGCGCGTACCCAGGCCGATCTTCTGCGCGTGGTCCAGACCGTATTGCCAGTTGGTATCGCTGTGCAGCGCATGAAAGTGATCGCCCTGATGGAGCTTTTCACCCAGCAGACTGTCGGCGTTTGGAGTCTGTTGGTTGACCAGATCGGCGCAGGCCTGATCAAGTGCCACCGGGTCAAAGCTGGCCAGCATTCCCACATTTGGTACGATAGGCGCATCGCTGGTTGAATAGCAATCGCAATAGGGCGATACATCCATGATCAGCGAAATGTGGAAGTTCGGCCTGTCCTGCACCACGGCCTTTGCATATTCGGCCACCTTGCAGACCAGTATCTCAAGCGCCTGGTCATCCATGGGGTGAATGGCATTGCTTGGGCAAACAGCGATGCAGCGGCCGCAGCCTGTACACTTGTCGGTGGCGATATTGGCGCAGCCATCGATCATATGGATGGCATCATGTGCGCAGGCGGCCAAACAAGTTTCGCAGCCAATGCACGCCTCGCGGTCGACCGCTGGTTTTTCTGAAGAATGCATCTCTTTCTTGCCCGCATAGGAGCCGCAGCCCATACCTATATTTTTCAGCGTTCCGCCAAAGCCAGTGGCTTCGTGCCCCTTGAAATGCGTCAGTGAGATAAACACGTCCGCGTCCATCACCGCGCGGCCTACTTTGGCCTGGCGTACATAGTCCCCATTGACGGATACATACATCTCGTCCGTGCCTGTGAGGCCGTCAGCAATGATGACGTGGCAGCCCGTGCTCAGCGGGCTGAAGCCGTTGAGATAGGCGGAGTCCAAGTGATCCAGCGCATTACGCCGCTGGCCTGTATACAGCGTGTTGCAGTCCGTCAAAAAGGGTTTGCCCTGCAACTGTTTGACCAAGTCCGCAACCGCTTTTGCGTAGTTGGGGCGCAGAAAGGCCAGGTTGCCCGGCTCCCCAAAGTGCATCTTGATGGCCGTGAACTTACCCTTGAAGTTGATTTGCTCGATACCTGCCTTCTTACACAGGCGCTGGAGCTTGTGCAGCATATCCTCATCGCCGCGCACTCTGAAATCCGTGAAATAGACCTTTGAAACGCTCATTCGTTGACCCCTTTGTGATGTATTACTTGCTGATCAGGACGGCTTCATCCTCGCTGCGCAGCGCCAGGAGATAAAGAGATTTGCTGCCCTTCTTCTGAAAGGCAACATAGTCTTCAAAGGCGTAGATCTGATCTACCGCCATTTCAGACAACTGCACAACTTCCTGTGGATTGCTATTGGCGAACATGGACAACCGGTTCTTGTTGTTGGCATCGGCGAAGAAAACATAGTCGTCATTGGCATTGAGCGCGCTGGCTTTCAGCGTGCCCACCGGCTTCCTATCCTCGCCTATAAGACTCAACGAATACATTTGCTGCTCCGCGTCTGAGTACAGCAGCCTTACCTCTTCGCCAAGCTGAGCGATGGTGTAGCACAGCGCCTTATCTTCTGTCAGGCGGATAGCCAACTGTCCATCCAGCGCCGCCCTGTAAAGCTGCCCTGTTCCTGCCTGCCTAAACCATGCGCTGCCGTTATATGGCAGGGCATGGTCCACCTTGATCTCTTTGCCGCCGTAATAAGTGCGCAGATCGGCGGCGTCTTTGTTCTCCAGGATGACTTGCCCCATCACGCCATCGTAACCTATATAGAGAACGATCTCCCTGGTGATCTTCAGGTCACTGAAGTCCTTCATGCGCAAGTTCATCAGTGTGTTGCGCCCCTTGCCTGTGATGGGGTCCTGCGTGATGCGCGTGACAAAGACACTCTGGCCCGCTGCCTTTGTAGCTTCGTTATCCAGGTAGCGCTGATAGTAGTACAGTGTTGTTTCATTTGAGTCGATATTGGCATAGGCCAGTGCACTGAAGAGCTTGATGGCCTCCCCATCAAAAGGAGCGTCCAGGGCATACAAGTAACCCTTTGCGTCAATAAAGAACGCAGTGTCGCCCTGCACTGTGATGCGCCCGCCGTTCATACCGTTGGCCAAGCCGGTCATAGGGTCGTCACCCGCGCCAATAATGCTGGTATTTTCGCCTCCTGTGGCCAGCTTATTCTCATCAAATGGCACAATGCTGAGGGCATAGATCACTGTCGTGGTACCGGCCGGGTTGGTCACGGCCACGGCGAATTGATAGTCCCCAGGGAAGTTGGGCGTACCGGACAGGACACCTAATGCGCTGAGGTTCATGCCATCGGGGAAGGTGTTGGCGATGCCTTCGGTGCCAATAAAGCGAAAGGCCATGGGCTGTTCGCCCAGCGCCTGGATGCGCGTGGCGTAGTAGATGCCGCTCATGCCCTCTGGTAAGTTATCAGTTAAAATTATGGGGAGCGCTTCTGCGCCTGCCGGTATCGCAGGGATTAGAAGCGCTGCCAGCAGCAGAAAAATCAATGCCTTCTTGAAAACCATTTTGTCTCCTTCTGAGAAGGGCCGTTGCACTTGCAACGGCCCAGTGTTGGTGATGTCTGTTATTCGTCGTCCTGGGGCAACTTTGAGTGCTTGGCGGCGCGGCGGCTTCGGCGCTCGTTTGCTTCCACGGTTTCGGTGATCTCATCGCCATCGCGCACCAGGCGATAGGCGGCATCATCATCCGCCGGCAGGGGCGCAAGCGGTTCTGAAGGCTTCGCCTCCTCAGCAGCGGAGGTCAGTGCGGAAACTTCGCTCTTTTTCACATCATCCTGCAGGTATTTTTCGTGGGGCAGTTTCTCCGGCATGATGACTGCCGCTGCAGGGATCGCGGCCTCCACCGGTGGAGCCGCATCCGCAATATCCGCACCACCCTGGTAGGTGTCGGGATCCTTGTAATCCCGCTTCTGCGCCATCTGCAGGTGATCATAGGCAGAGTTTGATACCACACGCGCACGGGCGCGCATCAGTGAACTGGCCAGGAACAGCAACAGGCTGACACCAAAGAGAACGCCAAGGCCGATGACCAGGATGAAGAGGGTATCCCGTCCCTGATCCACCAGGCCGCCCGTTGCGCCAAGCGGCACGGGGGAATAGGTGACGATAGGCGCAATCGTGGGCACGATTTTCTGCGTGGGCGCCACTGTGGGCACGATGTAGGCGATGTTCAGCTCATTTGAGTCAAAGGAGACCGTGTTGTTAAGCGCATCCACAGTGCGCACCGAGAAGCGGTACTTGCCCGCCTGGGATAGGCTGAACTCGCGCGTCACGCTTACGCTCTGACCCGGATCAAGCTGAGCGATGGAGGTGATCTGGGTAGTGCCGTGATAGATATTGACGGGCTTTGCTATGCTGCTTGAATCATTGGTGACCAGGATGGTGAAGCGCACCAGACCAGGCACCTGGTCAATGGACTCGCGATCGCTTGAGAGCAGTACGTTCAGGCGCATGATCTGCCCCTGCGCATAGGCAGATACCTTGACCTCGTTGGTGGTTTCAGTTTGTTTGGTGCCTGTGTTATCTTCCAGGGCAATGCTGAAAATAAAGGTGGTGGGGGCCATCATGGTGATTTCCTTGGTCTGCGTCATGGTCTCCCCCGCGGGCAGCCTGACATCAGGAAAGACTTCACCCAGTTTGGGATCGGTCACTTTTACATGTTCATAGGTGATGTTGCCAGTGTTTTTGAGCGTCAATGTCAGGGTGACCTTTTCGCCAATGGTGAGGGTGGTCTTGTCGGCTGTCAGCTCACTTGAGAAGCCTGGCTTGGCTATCGGTATGGTGACCCGGTCAACGGTTGTGCGCAGCTGGGCGGTGGTGCCTTCCTTCTTGTACAGCACCACGGCAGAGCTCTCAAGCGCTGAATTGCCCACCTGCTTGGTGAACGTGAGCTTCGCCGAAGTGCCGGGCGCTATGTTGGCTACCGTTTGCTGAGTATTTGAGATCAGGCGGTTCTCGCGTACCGTGACATCCTTTAGCCCCACCGTGCCGCTATTCAACAGCGTGTAGGTGACAGTGACGTCGCTGTTTGGCCGGACGACTTCCGGAGTGATCTCGCGGCTGACCTTCAGCTCCACCTTGTCGCCGTCAAAAACGATGTTGGCGGAAGCGGCCACGCTGACCTGTGCGATTGCGCCGGCAGCGTCGGTGGTGTTGAGGCGCAAGTTGAAGATAATCTTGCCTGCGTCCAGGTGTTTCTGACTCACCTGCCATTTGCCTTCCCAGGTGACGACTTCGTTGACCTTCAGCGAGGTGATCGCCCCGCCGTCAAAGGCCGCGGTGAGGATCTTGTCATCTGCATCGTAGAGCGTCATGGGCACGGTGATATCCTCCGTGCCAACATTGGCGATACGAATGGATACAGTCACCTCGCCTGGGGCCTTCAAAGTGGCGGGATCCACGCTCATGGCAAAACTGATACTGCCGGCATCAGTCAGTGCCAGTGACGAGGACGCAAGCAAGATGACCAAGGCAAGGGCGCCTAAGAATACAAGGCACTTCTTCATATTGATGTGGACAGTTTTCATGCCCGTCCCCCTTTCCGGTGCGCATAAAACGCGATGGACACATTCACGGTGGTTCATACTGTGGTATTCTAAAGTATTTCCTTAGGCCTGTCAAGCAAATCGTGCATATTATTACATTTTTGAGACATAAACGTAACATTTTTGGGCGCCAGGCTTTTGGCTGGGTGGTGACTATGATATAATGGCCCGGGATCATCCCCACTAAGGAGAGGATATGAACAAGGCACCCAACTGGCGCAGTCAGGCGCCCGATGAGATAGACGCTGCGGAAGACTGGAAGGCGCGGCCCAAGCGCAGCATCTTCAAAAAACGCACCCGCAGGCCCAGTTTTGCGCTTGCGGTCATTGTCAACGCCTTTCGCATGATGGTGCTGCTGGTGCTGCTGATGGGCCTGGCCGGACTGGGTGCGGTAGTCGGTATAGCCAAAGCCTATGTGGAAACTGCGCCGATGCTTGACATTGAGAAGATCGATGACCAGGCGCAGACCTCCTTTTTCTACGATGCCAAGGGCAACCTGATCACCGATTACAAGGGCACAGAAGACCGCATCATGGTTTCCATCGATACCATGCCTGCCCAGCTGCAATACGCCTTTGTGGCAGTGGAGGACGCGCGTTTCTTTTCTCATAACGGTGTTGATGTCAAGCGCATATTCGGGGCGTTTGTCACTAACCTTGTTTCAGGCTCTCAGCAAGGCGGCAGCACCATCACCCAGCAGCTGATCAAGAATACTATGCTGTCTGATGAGCAAAGCTACAAGCGCAAGATCCAGGAAGCTTACCTGGCGATGCAGCTGGAGACCCGCTACACCAAGCAGGAGATATTGGAGAGTTACCTCAACACCATCTTTCTGGGTGAGAATTACTACGGCGTCAAAGTGGCCGCGACTGGCTACTTTGGCAAGGAGCTAAGCGCGCTCAGCTTGCGTGAGTGCGCCATGCTGGCCGGTATGACAACCAACCCTTACTATTATAATGCGCGCCGCAACTTCTACACCCGCACCTCAGCCACCACAGATTACCAGGCCATTACCAACAACCGCACCAACTACGTGCTGCGTATGATGTATGAGAATCAGTTCATCACACACGCGCAATATGTGGAGGCGCTGTCGCCTGATACGGCCAACGTCCTGCTCGAGTCGCCAGCGGCTGAAAAGCTCTACCCTTATGTGCATTACGTTGAGTACGCCGTCAAAGAGGTCGTGCAGACTTTTCTGAAGATGAACAACCTGCAGAACACCGCGCAGAACCGCAACGCTATGGAGCGTGAGCTGCGCTCCGGCGGCTACAAGGTCTATCTGGCCCTGGACACCGCCATGCAAACGACACTTGAGCAGACGCTCTATAACTACGGGGATTATCCTGCTTTGCGAGAGCCTTCCGACAAGACCTACCGCGCCCGTAACGCAGATGGCACTTATGAGGATATCCTGCAGCCCCAGGCTGCGGCGGCGATCATCGATTACCGTACAGGAGAGCTGAAAGCCATTGTGGGCAGCCGCACACCGCCTCAACAGAAGAAAACGCTCAACCGTGCCACCGATATGAATATGCCGGTCGGTTCGGCCATCAAGCCGCTGAGCGTCTATGCCCCGGCCATCGAGATGGGTGCCGGTCCCGCCTCCATTGTTTTCAACATGCCCATCCCCATCGCCGGCTGGCGCGGGGCGGACGCCAAGGATACCTGGCCCAAAAACTACGGCGGCTCAAGCTACCGGGGCCCGGAAACCCTGCGCACGGCGCTGGTCAAATCCGACAATACCGCCACCGCCCAAGCTTTGATGAACTATGTGGGGGTGGACAGGTCAGGGGACTTTCTCCTGCGCCTTGGCGTGCAGAAGGAACACATCAACCTTACACCCTTTGGCCTGGCGCTGGGCAGCTCGGGCATCTCAGTGGTCGAGATGTCAGTCGCCTTCGGCGTCCTGGGCAATGGCGGCATCTATCAGGCCCCCATTTCCTTTATCGGCATAGCGGACGCGCAGGGCAAGGTGATTTATGACAGCCATGCAAAGCAGGAAAGGCGTCAGGTATTCAAGCCCTCCACCGCTTGGCTCACCGTTGATATGCTGAAGGATGCCGTGCAAAAGGGCACCGGCACCGCGGCCAAGATATCCGGGCAGACAGTCGCCGGCAAGACCGGCACCAATTCCGAGCAGCGCGGCGTGTTCTTTGCGGGCCTCACCGGTTGGTACGCGGGCGCCGTGTGGATAGGGCATGATAACTACAAGCCCCTGTCATCAAAGACAACGGGCGGCAACAGCGCGGCCAAGCTCTGGAAAGCATTCATGCAGGAGATCCACAGCCAACAGAGCCTTGCCAACCGCAACATTTTGGAGGGCAATCCAGGTGATTACGGGCTGATCAAGGCTACGACCTGCACAGTTTCCGGCCAGCTGGCTACCCCGGCATGCCAGCAGGACAGCATGGGTTACACCCCGGTTAGCGACTATTGGGCCCAGGGCACTGTACCCACCACCCCCTGTCAGATACACGTGCTGACAACACTTTGCACCGTAAGCAACATGCTGGCCGGCCCCTATTGCCCGCCTGAAACACAGGCGCAGCGCAGCGTGGTGGTACTGCCCCATGGGCATCCCCTGCAAGCTTTCATCGGCACGCAATACCAGAGCGTGCTGACGGACTACCTTGGCCCCACTGTGCTGGGCGGCGTTAACCAGGGCGCGGTGTGCAACGTCCATGGGCCTGAGACGCTGCAGCAGTTTCCCCAGGGGGTGGAGGATCCCTATGCCTCCCAGAGTTTGGCCCAGGACGCTCTCGCGCTCTTGACGGCGGCGTCCCAGCAGCGCGACAACCTGGACACCAGCCATCCGGGTTATCTGGAGCTTTACGGCGCCATTGATGCGCTCAGTCAAATGCTTGCGGCCAATCCCGGATTCAACGACTTGGTGAACGCCATGGCCCGCCTGACGCAGGCCATGGCCAATGTGCAGTGAATGATCGACATGTCAAATTTGGTCAGTGATTGTCCGCACATGAAGATTTTGCACAGGATTTGTTCAACTGGTGTTTGCATTGCGCGCAAGTCATTGACATAACACGCTAAATTGTGATAATATGCTATGGTTGCCTGTTTTTCAGGCAGCTTTCGAGTTTTTTTCGCCCACTTTGGGTGCGGGACCAATGACAAGGACTATATATCCCCGGGGGTTGTGGGGATTTTATAGGAGGAGACTTGCTTTAACAAGCTCCGATCAATTATCAGGAGGTGCTTCCATGCCCACGATCAATCAATTGATCCGAAAGGGAAGGAAAAAGGTAACTGTCAAATCAGATGCTCCGATCCTGCAAGGCTGTCCGCAGAAGCGCGGCGTATGCCTGAGCGTCAAAACAACGACGCCCAAGAAACCGAACTCGGCTCTGCGCAAAATCGCCAGGATCCGCTTGACCAACCAGATCGAAGGTACTTGCTACATTCCCGGTGAAGGTCATAACCTGCAGGAGCACAGCGTGGTGCTTATCCGTGGTGGTCGTGTGCGCGATCTGCCCGGTGTACGCTACCACATCATCCGCGGCACACTGGATACGGCCGGCGTTGCCAAGCGCAACCAGAGCCGTTCGCTCTACGGCGCGAAACGCCCCAAGAAGTAAACAGGCGTAACATCGCCTAAGGCAACCCCTGCCCTTGCCGCCTCACCCTTGGAACAGGGAGGACGTCGCCAGGCGCAGGCGTCCCTTTCGAGGGTAGACGTGATGCTGAAGCGTCGATGCCAACGGTAAATCCCATTGCCAACAGAGGAGGAAAGCCCATGCCACGTCGCGGATACATACCCAAGCGTGAGGTGTTGCCAGATCCCGTTTACGGGACGGTCACCGTTACCAAACTCATCAACCAGATTATGCTTGACGGCAAACGCGGTGTCGCACAGCAGGTGTGCTACGCTGCTTTTGATATGATCAAAGAAAAAACCGGCAAGGAGCCAACCGAGGTCTTCCAGGACGCGCTCAACAACGTGATGCCGCAATTGGAAGTCAAGGCTCGCCGCGTAGGCGGCGCCACCTACCAGGTACCCATCGAGGTCCGTCCGGAACGCCGGCAGACACTGGGGCTGCGCTGGCTGGTGGACTTCAGCCGCAACCGCGCTGAGCGCACCATGGCCGAGCGCCTTGCGCTTGAGCTGATGGACGCCGCCAACGCCACCGGCAAGACCTTTGGCCGCAAGGAAGATATGCACAGGATGGCCGAGGCCAACAAGGCCTTTGCCCATTACCGCTACTGACCTTCCGGCCATAGAACGATAAGACAATCGCATGACGCATTGTCAGGCAGTTATTAAGGAGAAAAGCTCGCATGCTCAGAACGCACCCAATCAACATGATCCGCAACATTGGGATCATGGCACATATCGACGCCGGGAAGACCACCACGACCGAGCGCATCCTGTTCTACACAGGACGCGTACATCGCATGGGGGAAGTCCATGAAGGCAACGCGACGATGGACTGGATGGCCCAGGAGCAGGAGCGCGGCATCACCATTACCTCCGCCGCGACCACCGCGCAGTGGAAGGGCCATACCATCAACATCATCGATACCCCCGGCCACGTTGATTTCACCGTTGAAGTGGAGCGTTCGCTGCGCGTGCTTGATGGCGCTGTCGCAGTCTTCTGTGCCAAGGGCGGTGTTGAGCCCCAGTCCGAAATGGTCTGGCGTCAGGCAACGCACTATAATGTGCCCTGCATGGCGTATGTCAACAAAATGGATATCACCGGCGCGGATTTCTTCCGGGTCATCCGCATGATGAAGGACAGGCTGCATGCAAACGCTGTCCCCATCCAACTTCCCATCGGCGCAGAAGCCACTTTCAAGGGTATTGTGGACTTGGTGCGCATGAAGGCTGAAGTATACTATGACGACGAAGGCAAGGATGTGCGCCTGGAGGAGATCCCCGAGAACCTCAAGGAGCTGGCCAATGAATACAGGGCCGTGCTCATCGAGGCCGTGGCAGAGCAGGATGACAGCCTGATGGAAAAGTTCTTCTCAGGCGAGAACATCACCGAAGAAGAGATCAATGTCGCCATCCGCAAGGCAACGATCGCCTGCAAGATGACACCGGTGCTCTGCGGTACCAGCTATCGCAACAAGGGCGTACAGCCGCTTCTAGACAGCATCTGCGCCTATATGCCCTCGCCCCTTGACATCCCCTCCATCACAGGCGCATTGCCCACCGATCCGGAGACGGTTGTGGTGCGCCATCCCAGCGATGACGAACCCTTCTCCGCCTTGGCTTTCAAGATCGCAGCTGACCCCTTTGTGGGTAAGCTGGCCTTTTTCCGCGTATACTCGGGCACCATTGACGCCAACGTCTACGTCTACAACTCTTCCAAGGGCAAGCGTGAGCGCTTCAGCCGCATCCTCAGGATGCACGCCAACCACCGCGAGGATGTGTCGGGAGTGACCGCAGGCGATATCGCGGCGGCAGTGGGTCTCAAAGACACCACTACAGGCGATACCCTGTGCGATGAGAAGAATCCCGTCGTCCTTGAAAAGATGGAGTTTCCCGAGCCCGTCATTCGCGTGGCCATTGAGCCCAAGACCAAAGCTGGTCAGGAAAAGATGACCATGGCGCTGGTACGTTTGGCTGAGGAAGACCCCACCTTCAAAGCCTACACTGATCAGGAGACCGGACAGACCATCATCGCCGGCATGGGTGAACTGCACCTGGAAATCATCGTTGACCGCATGCTGCGCGAGTTCAAGGTCGAAGCTACGGTAGGCAAGCCCCAGGTCGCCTACAAGGAGACCATTACCAAAGCAGCAACCGCCGAAGGCCGTTACATCCGCCAGACAGGCGGTCATGGCCAGTACGGCCATTGCGTGATCACCATCACGCCCACCAAGCCGGGTGAAGGCTACTCGTTTGAAAACAAGATCGTCGGCGGCGCCATTCCCAGGGAGTACATCGCCCCCATTGACGCTGGCATCCGTGAGGCCTTGGCTTCAGGGATCCTGGGCGGCTACGAGGTGGTTGACTTCAAGGTCACCCTGACAGACGGCTCCTATCACGATGTTGACTCCTCCGAAATGGCCTATAAGATAGCAGGATCCATGGCCTTCAAAGACGCCCTCAGGAAGGCGGACAGCCGATTGCTTGAGCCGATGATGAAGGTGGAAGTCGTTGTATCCGACCAGTACATGGGCGATGTCATCGGCGACATCAATTCACGCCGTGGCCGCATCGAAACCATGGAAGCCCGAGGCGTCGAGCAGGTGATACACAGCATGGTGCCGCTGTCTGAAATGTTCGGCTATGCCACTGACCTGCGCAGCAAGACCCAGGGTCGCGGCATGTTCACCATGATCTTTGATCACTACGAGGAAGTACCCAGGTCCATTGCTGATAAAGTAACCGGCAATAAATAAAAAGCGTTCTTTCAACTAAAAGGAGGATACCCCATGGCAAAGCAAAAGTTTGACCGTTCCAAGCCGCATGTAAACATTGGCACTATAGGCCACGTTGACCACGGCAAGACGACCCTGACAGCAGTCATCACGATGGTGCTGGCCAAGGCCGGCCACACGCAGGCGATGCGCTTCGATGAGATCGACAAGGCGCCTG
>Ga0209429_10000224_pt1 | contig 41312 bp, 42 predicted proteins | sample BarGraNGADG00212_3_FD_184493 | JGI IMG/M metagenome (GOLD analysis project Ga0209429, IMG submission 184493) | Arctic peat soil microbial communities from Barrow, Alaska - Barrow Graham LP Ref core NGADG0004-212 (SPAdes) (version 2) | ecosystem: Environmental > Terrestrial > Soil > Wetlands >... | reverse complement strand
CCGCCCGAAACATCAAAATTTACACGGGAATTTGATGCCTGATCCTTTGTAATTAAATCTACCCAATTAACATCGGGATATAGATCTGGATCAACTTTATTTCTTATATTATCGATACGTTCCTGGCTGTAAAGACCTTCCTGTCCAGCTTCTTTACGAATACCGTTCATTATTTCCAGATAGTCTGCAGCACCTAAAAAAACAGGCAATTTAGTTGGTTGCGTAAACCCTTGTTCCGCACGAACAGTAACTTTAGGTTTGCCTATTTCTCCACGTTTAGTATTGATAAGGATAACACCATTGGCTCCGCGAACACCATAAACCGCACTTGCTGAAGCATCTTTTAAAATAGAAAATGAAGCGATCTCTGCGGGATCTACATTATCTAATGAACGTTCGATACCATCAATCAGAACAAGAGGATTTCTATTTCCGCCAAAGGTACTAATACCCCGGATCCAGAAGTTTGAATTATCGTATCCTGGTTCACCGGAACGCTGTACACCTATAATCCCGGCAAGCTGCCCGGCCAAATTGTTGCTCAGGGATCGAGTTGTTCCAATTTGCAATTTCACCGGATTAATGGTTGTTATAGAACCGACAACCGAGTATTTTTTTTGTGTTCCATAACCCGTAACAACTACTTCATCCAGGCCAATAGCACTTTCAGCCAGTGAAACATTAATGAAAGTCTGTGATCTGACTATTATTTCCTGTGAAGTAAATCCTATAAAAGAAAAAACAAGAACAGAATTTACGGAAAGAACATTGATGGAAAATTTACCATCAATATCTGAAATAGCCCCATTAATTGTTCCTTTTTCAAGAATATTTACCCCAGGCATGGGCTGCCCGTTTGAGTCTGTAATAAGACCTTTAACAGTTTTTTGTTGATCATCGGCTTTATAATCAGCAATCATTTTCTCAACTAACTGACCAGGTGAACTGATTTGCATTGTAACAGACACAAGCAAATCTTCAGGATTTAAATTGTTTAAGGATCTGGTCCTGTTATCCTGCATGTAAGATGCAGCAAAGACCTGAGTTGTTCCAAACAATATCAGCATAGTTGTAAGTTTCATGACTAATTTTACTTTTTTACAGTGAATTAGAGATGAAACAATAAGTGCAAGTTTATTTGTCATAAATTTGAAGTTTTAAGGTTAAAAATTAGCATAACGCTTTAAGACAGAGCAAAAAAAATAGCTTTAAGTGTTACCAGCATTTTTTCATAGGCAGGCAGTTTAATGGATCAAAAGATGCATAGCATCGAAAGCAAAAAGAATTTAAGTCAGGTTTGGATATCGAATTTGACTATCAACTATACAAATGTACATTAAAAAATAGAAATATACAAGATAAGTCTGGTCGTATAACTATGACTTTAATAATGCGCGAGAGATGGGAGATCTTATGAAATGTCTCCCTGCTGCCTTCTGATCAATGAAACAAGATATCGTGATTTGAATTGCTGACTTGCAAGAGCCTGTTTCAGAGGAGGCAGTTTAAGAATCGCACCCAGCACTGCCGCCATAGCTCTGTGGCTGAACATAACCTGCCTGTCGAAAATAAGGTTTTGAAGCTTGCCTCTCTCAATAGCCATTAGTACAATCCTGTGAACGGAATTAACCGGTGTAATGACTCGCTCTTTGCTGTGAGGATCTTCAATTATTTGCTGTCTTTTTTATTTTTGTCTAAAGGAATTATTCCGGCCATCTCTCCGATGATATTTACCAATTCGGTTCCTGTTGGAACAACAATCTTGGCATTATTTCCGAGTGATGTTTCAAGAGCCTCAAGTTTTCTCAATAATTGGGCATTACCGACAAAATATTTATCTGCAGCTTCATTTACCAGTTTAATGGCTTCGGCTTCTCCTTCGGCATGAATTTTTTCATTTTCGGCTTTTACCACTTTATTCATTGTTTCCTGCGCATCGACACTTGCATTAAGATTATCGTTAGTGATTATTTCCTGAGGCTCAGCATCTACCATCTGTTCGGTAACATTTACTATATATATTTTGTCGATAACCGGAATAATCCAGTGAAATCCGGGATTGGCAAGATTGAAGTGCTTCCCAAGCCTCTCTATTAAACCCCGTTGTGTCGGACGTACAATTTTGATTCCTGCGAAAAACTCTGTTGTGTTAAGATCTGAATCATGTTCTTTACTTGCATGGATCTATTTAAACTTTGAGAATAAGTACCCTGAGAGTTTATATTACCTGAAGAAGCAGAAAATAAATATTTTCAGGCACAGCTCATAATTTTAAAAGGGATCTTACGGGAGAACAAATATCTTGATAATGAACTTGCTCAGCAATATTATAATAAAGGGATCAATGATATTTCCTTATATGGAGGGTATGGAGATGAATTTGCGGCCAACGCTTATTTTGGCCTTAGCCGCATAAGTGAAGCCAAGGGTGAAAAGGAGGCACACAAAACATACAGGAAAGAGGCCATAAGGTTGGCTGATTTCAAAAAGATCAAATTTGATAAATAAAAATTGTTAGTAGTTAGTAAGTTAGCAGGGGAATCCGGAATCTAAGTTTAAATTTATTTTGTTGATAATAGGTAATAGATTTCCTGTTTTGGGACTGAAGGGGTCCCCCTTGCCTACCTGTGGGTTGGTGAGCATTTAAAATAAAAAATGTATTATTGCTGTTGATGAAAAAAGTGGATTATATTTTAAGTTATTTATACCCTGTTACTATTGAAATAACCAATAGTTTGTGGAACCCTCTTCTTGAGATTGTTCTTTATGGCGGAAAATATTCATTAAACAGTGAAAATACGAATTACTCCTTCGGATCACTTCATTCTTTGTTTAAAAAAATATTCAGGAAATTAAAACTGGACTGGAACGGGATTAATGATGTACTTATTCTTGGGTTTGGTACAGGTAGTATCACCGAGATTATAGACAAATATAAACGCGATTGTATCATTGATGGAGTCGAGATAGATAATAAAGTAATAGAGCTTGGCGAAAAATATTTTCATACTGATTTATTAAAAAATGTAACCATTCATCATGCCAGTGCAGATCAATTTCTTGAAGATTGTCAGAAAAAATACGACCTGATTATAATTGATGTCTATATTGATATGAGAGTTCCTGAAGAATTGGAAACAGAGCAATTCCTGATTCGTGTCAAAAATGCACTGAGGATTGGAGGGTTGGTTGTTTTTAACAAGTATGTTTATTCAAAAACAACCAGAGACCAGATACCATCGCTTGAAAAATTATATGAAAAGATTTTTAAAAATTTAAAAATAATGACAATTATGATTACAGGGAAAATTTTTATTGCAAAAAAACTAATTGAAAAGTAAGTAAGTAAGTTTCCCGCTTTTGGGGGTAGGTGGGGTGGGTTAGAATAACATCTTAAAGTAATAACATGCATTCTTAAATCCTCCATGAAGGGGTGGGGGTGGGTTTTTAAAAAATAGAAATTGTCAGTAGGTCAGTAAGTTATTTGGTTAGCAGGGAAACCCATAATCTAAGTTTAGAAATGTTTTTAGTTAATTGAAAAGATAATGATTAAATTTATAGTAACTATTGATTTTAGTCAAGACAAAACTCCTTCCCATGACAGACAAAATTAAAGAAAACATCAACAATCCGGAAGTACTTGAAAGACTCTATCGTGATGACAGAAAGTCTTTTGAATTAAGTTTTGAAAAAATCTATCCTGAGATTGAGAATTCCGAAATAGCAAAATTCTGGAAAAGCCGATTGAATTTTGACAGAGCACCTGCCAAAATGAAAAGTTTTTCCGGATCAGAGATTTTCGTCATGATTGCTGTTTGTCTTTTAACCGGATTTCTTATCAAAATTCCGGATCTGTTTAATGTTGATTTGAAAAAATTCTTTTTTTATGAGAAGAATGCAGGAATCATTGTCTTCTTTGGACTTACATTTTACGCCATCTGGATTAATAGACATTTCAACCAAAAAAGGCTTGTTATAACCATACTGATCTTTATCGTTTCTATAGTATATATCAACCTGTTACCTTCTGTCAGACATAGCGCTTCAATTAATCTGGCATACATTCATTTGCCCTTATTAATGTGGTGCACCTACGGATTGGTTTTTATTGACTTTAACTTAAAGGATAAAAGCAAACGAATTGAATATATCAGGCATAATGGTGACCTGGCAATATTAGGAGCAATAATCCTGATAGCCGGAGGAGCTTTGACGGGGATCACTATTGGATTATTCCAGGCAATTGGTATTAATATTGAAAAGTTTTATTTAAATAATATCGTACTTATAGGTTTAGTCTCTGCGCCTGTTGTTACTGCTTACCTCATAAAAAATTACGATATATTGACCAATAAAATTGCACCTATTGTAGCAAGTATTTTTAGTCCTTTGGTCTTGGTTACCCTGGTAATTTATCTGATAGCTATGGCATTCTCAGCAAAAGATCCATTTAACGACAGAAATTTTTTATTGATTTTTAATGTGATGCTGATAGGAGTCATGGGGATTATCGTCTTTTCGATTACTGAAACTTCAATAAGCAGAAAACAGAAGTTTAATAAAATGGTTTTATTTATCCTTTCAATAATTACTCTCATTATTAACCTGATTGCTTTATCTGCGATTTTCTATCGGTTGAGTGAGTATGGATTAACGCCTAACAGGTTGGCAATTTTAGGTTCTAACATTTTGATTTTTGGCAACTTAATTTTGATTATGATTGATTTGTTCAAGATTAATTTCAAAAAGTCGGAACTTGAAAAAGTGGAGATGACCATCTCTAAATGCTTACCAGTTTATTTACTCTGGATATTGATTGTAGTGTTTGGATTTCCGATTATTTTTGGAATGAAATAAAACAGGTTAACAAAAACAAATATTCAGCCAAACAATAATAATTTGGAATTATTATTCGGGGTGGCAACACTGAAAACAGGAAACGATTATGAAAAAAAGAGAATTTATCAGAAAAGCCGGTCTTATTTCAGTTTCTATGATGGTTCCATCTTCTCTGGGTTTCGGGAGAAAACCGGCAAGTGACAACCATGTGACTGCTGACGATAGTGAAGCGAGCGTTCCCTTGAAACTTGTTATTGGAAGTGATCATGCCGGCTTTCCATTAAAAGGTCCGTTGATCAAGCTGTTACAGTCATGGAATTATAGTGTAAAAGACGTGGGGTCATTTACTCCTGATCCTGTCGATTTCCCTGACATTGCCCTTCTTTTGGCTGATGAGATTATTCGTGGTAACGCTGACCGGGGTATAATGGTTTGTGGCACCGGCGTTGGGGCAGCTATCGCCTGCAATAAGATTCAGGGTATCAGGGCAGCTCTGTGCCATGATACTTACTCAGCTCACCAGTGCGTAGAGCACGATAATGTCAATGTCCTTTGCATGGGCGCCCAGATTATCGGACCAAGTGTCGCTGAAGAGATTTTAACCAACTTTCTGAACGCAAAATTCAGTACCGAAGAACAGTTTCGACGACGTGTCAGGAAAATAGACCAGTTCGACATGGTACCTCCTAAGAAATAAAATCCGGCAACTTTCTGTTAATCAATAGGTCCAATACGATGGCCCGCTCTTTACGAAATTTACAGGCATATTACTGATGAAGCCTTTCAGCCATTGTGCGCAGTATTCCATACCTGGCTCCTCCGAGGTTACATGTCCGAGAAAGATAATGGCTTTCTTCCTTCCCTGGCTGACTGCATCACGTACATACTCATATGTCTCCCACTGGGGCACTTCACCTGCAAGAACAACATCGGTATTTTTGTCTTCAAGAAGAGCGATATGGGAACTGCTTCCCGGGGCGCCGGCAGAAAACATTACTCTTGTCAGTTTCATCCCAGGATCACCAACAATATTAAACGCATTTCCGGGGAAAACCTTTTTCAGGTTGACCACCAATTCTTTCAGGGTAGTTTCCGGAATGACGAACCTTTCAATTAAACTCCCGTCGACATATTTCAGCCAGCCAAGTTTCTGGGCCATTCCGTAATCAATGGCATCTGGTTTTATCCTGTGTATATAATCGTGAAAACGCCAGATAACCAGTTTGTGCTCATCGATAAAACGTTTCTTTTCAAGAAATACCGGGTCATTCTGAAACTGGCTTGTTTCATCGCGATGGTTATAGAATACCGGTTCATGAGAAATGATGAGGTTGCAGTTAAGTGCGACTGCCTTCTTCAGGACATCCATTGTTGCGAACATGGTAGTAACAATTCCGGTAACGGGTGTCTGCGGATCTCCTGCTTTAATAACATCAACCGTATTTGGCACCGGGGCACTTCCGGTCTGTTTTATGATATTCGCAATCACCGCTGCTGCACTGTTTGCAGCTGAATTCTGTCCTGAAAGAGATCCGGTGAAGGCAAAAATGATCAGGCATACTGAAAAAGCTGTTTTTGTTTTCATTATCATTGAGGTATAAGTGTATATTACGGGGTCAGAAATCTTTAATGTCGAAAGAACTATATAACAAATTTAAGAATTAAGATCGAAGAACATTCAGATTTTAAATTTAGAATTTGTCAGGAGTTCTGACTTCGCTTTTCGGACCATTGCCAACTGAAGCTTCAGCGAAGGTTGGGGCCGGGAAACGGGACTTTGACATATCATATGCCTTTTAATTATTTCAATATCCTACTCGGTTAATGATTTGTTAATTACGGAGTCGTACAGAATTAAATCATGATTTGAATTGTCTAAAAGTAAAACAGTTAAACATTGAGGTTCCAAATAAGGGTCTCAGAAAGGGGGAAAAATATTAATTCAAATAAATCGTAAAATGAAAAACTCAGGAAAAATTGCAGGAATGTTGCTGATGCTTTTTATAGCAGGCAATATATCTCTCAGGGCACAGCGTGGCATGAGAGGGATGAAACCGGATTCGATGATGATGATGAAACACAGGCAAATGCCTTTGATGATGCAGAATCCTGATTCTTTAAAGATGGGAGGGATGAGTCATGGTATGGCTCCACGGCAGATGAATAATATGGGTCGGTTTATGTGTCCAATGTGTCAGATGGGGCAGCCTTCACGCGGTATGCGGCAAATGGGTCCTGGTATGAGAAGGATGGCTCCCGGCATGGGACGTCCGGCAATGGGCCAAGAAGCAAGGCACTTCAAGGGAATGGGTATGCAGCAGGCAGCTCCGGGGATGAGAATAATGGAAAATATCCCGGACCTGACAGATAAGCAGAAAAAAGATATTGCCGAACTGAGACAAAAGCAGCAGGATGAAATGCAAAAGCTCAGAGAAGGAATGCAGGTGAAGATTAAAGATCTGATGGAATCTCACAAAAGTAAAGTAATGAACCTCCTGACTGATGAGCAGAAGAAGTGGGTTGATGAGAATACTCCAAAACCATTAAACAAGTAATATTCTTGTTGTTGGTTTGCCTACCGGATCCGCAGAGATTGATCAGGCCGGAGAGAAAGAAAAAGTGATTGTGGAATTCAGGAAATAATTTTGCAAATTGGAGGCGCCAATCCGGTGTCTCCAATTGTATGTTAATGAGTCCCGATGTTTAACTATTTATGTCAGTTGAAAAATGAAGGCTGTCACAGTAAAAGAAATAAGCCAGGAATTACTTAACCTGTCACCAAAAGAACTCCGGGACCTTTGTCTCCGGTTGTCAAGATTCAAAAAGGAGAATAAGGAATTGCTGACTTATCTCCTGTTTGAATCTTCTGATGAGGCTTCGTATATCGAAACTGTTAAAAAGGAGATTGATCAGCAATTTGAGCTGGTAAATAAGAAGAGTTATTACTTTATTAAAAAAGGTCTTCGCAGGATCTTGCTCATCACCAGGAAGTATATCAGGTATTCACAGAATAAGAAAACGGAGATAGATTTACTTATTTATTATTGTTCAAAACTTAAAAAATTCACCCCCTCCATACAGAGGAATGCGGCACTCCGGAATCTTTATATAAGGCAAGTTGCAACAATCAGGGAAAAGCTTGGTTCCCTCCATGAGGATCTGCAGTATGACTATGAACTGGAAGTTAAGGCATTGGACATGACCTGAAAACAATCCTACCGCTCTTCATCTGAGAGCAATGAACATGCTTTATGAAGGATTAAAGACGAATTCCACAATTGTAATTGTTCCAAGTTCAGCACTTGAAACCATGCAGTTAGGGGGATTGACAGGAATGACAGCATTAACCATGGCATTGAATAAGGAAAGTGAAAAAAAAGAGAAAGCTAAAGAGGCAGGTAAATAGGAAATAAGACTGCCCTATTTATACTGCACCGCAGTTTCCACCCGAATTCTTATTGTTAAAGTTCAATTGCAATCCTTTTCAAATAAAAGAATACTTTTGCATTCTTTAATAATAATATTATGTATCGCTATTCCTTCCGTTTTGCCGTAATGACACTCACCATCCTCACTGCAAACCTTTTAACCAATGCTATCAGCAACTATATGGTAAGCTATAAGAATCACTATAAACCTTTTGTATTTACGTTAATAGGGATGACAATCATTGTGGTTATTTTCTACCCTCTTTTTATAAAACTCGAGGGTTGGGTTAAGAGGGTATCTGTAAAAGCTATCAAATCCGGAAAATCTGTTGGTGGTAAATATCTCGGGCTCTTATTTACATTCCTGACAGGACTCCTTGTCCTCTTCTATTTTTATGCAAAGATGTGGTACCATATCGATTTTGTTAAGATACTTTTCCATGGTAATATTGGCGGATATTTGTAGAAAAGAGTTCCTCGCCATGCGGGGTAAACTTCGTCCGGGCAACATTCAGCATTTAAACTTATTATGATCTTCCCAACATATTTTCTTAACCCAGAAGTTGTTTTACTTTAGCTGATATTTCTTTACCGTCGGCCTTGCCTGCTAGTTCCTTAGTTGCGATTCCCATAACCTTTCCCATCTCGGCGGGAGATTTTGCACCCACACGTGTAATAATCCCTTTAAGAATTTCTGTCAATTCCTCATCGCTGAGCTTTGCAGGAAGGTATTTCTCAAGAACATCTGCTTCAGCAACTTCTTTCTCATATAAATCCTGCCGGTTATTCTCTTTATATATAGCTGCAGATTCTCTTCTTTGCTTGACAAGTTTCTGAATGATTTTCAATTCATCTTCAGAGCTCAGGACAGTATCAGCACTTTTCTCGGAGCGGGCAAGGGTAAATGCAGTTTTTGCAGCCCTTATTGCTTCAAGGGCAACTTTATCCTTTGCTTTCATGGCATTAATAAGATCGCTGGATATTTTTTCGGTAAGTGACATAATTGAAGTATTAAATTATTTTACCAAATGCACAGAATCATTATATAAAGATACAAATTCTTAAATTGGTTTGAGGTTTATTCCGGCAACTTTGACTTATAGGTTCATTATGATAAGCGGACGTTCTCCCCGGATGTAATGGTAAATAAAGCAAGCCAGAATTATATGTCAGATGTTAATCAATTCATAACCAGTCGTCCCGAGTCCTATATTTTCTGCATGTTCAAGACCTGCCTGCCAAAAAGTATCAGGATGTGAAAGTTTGAATTTGTCCTCCCCTGCAAGATCTCCATTATCGTGGTTTTTGCAGATCCTGCTGCCGGGAAGGGCGGGAGCAGCCTTAACCATATCGGCGCTTGCCTGATCGAGAGCTACGGGATCGAATGATGCAGCTATTCCGATGTCGGGAACTATAGGATAATCATTTGCATCCCAGCAATCACAATCAGGTGATACGTTCATTATGAAATTGATATGAAAAGACGGTTTGTCTTTTAGAGTTGCATAAGCATATTCTGCTATTCTTTTGCAGGCAGTTTCCGAAGAACTCTGCCACACAACCCTTGAAGCATCATACTGACATACCGCAACGCATTGTCCGCAGCCAACACATTTTTCGTAATCGATATGCGCAATTTTATCAGGACCGACTTTAATTGCATCGTGACTGCAATATTTTTCGCATACCCTGCAGCCGGTACAGTTCTCTTTATGGATCTTTGGTGATGACCCGGAATGAAGAAATAATTTTCCTCCCACAGAAGCACAACCCATACCGAGGTTTTTGATTGCACCGCCAAAGCCAGTCAGTTCATGGCCTTTAAAATGGTTCATTGAAATAATGACGTCGGCATCGGCCAATGCAGCTCCGATTTTTGCTGACTTGCATAGTTCAAGGTTAATCTCTATTTCCCGGAAGTCGGTTCCTTTAATTCCATCTGCAATAATAACCGGACAATCTGTAACAAGCGGATTAAACCCGTTCTCAAAGGCAGCTTCTATATGTGAAGGAGCATTTGACCGTCTGCCATAATAAAGAGTATTGCAATCAGTTAAAAAAGGAATGGCTTCTTTCGATTTCAGAAATTTAACTATTCTTGCAGCATAGTTGGGACGCAGATAGGCGAGGTTACCGGGTTCTCCGAAATGAATCTTTATTGCAACAAATTTCTTTTGGAAATCTATCTTTTCAATTCCTGCTTTAGTAACAAGGATCTCAAGCTTTTTTAAAAGATTTTGTGACGGTTTTGTCCTCAGGTTTGTAAACCAGACTTTTGATTTTGACATTTCCATTGTTTTCTATACCGACAATATTCTTGCTAACTCTACAAGGTCGCGATTAACATCTTTATGAAGTTTAACGGCTCTCCGGAAGGGAACAAGTACAATCTCTCCGTTCGATATTCCAACCATTACACTTTTCTGGTCATCGATGAGAGCTTCTACTGCTGCATTACCTAACCGGCTTGCGTTTACTCTGTCCATAGCTGATGGTGAACCCCCACGCTGGAGATGTCCCAGAACAGATACTCTTATATCATAATCTGTAAAGTCATTTTTTACTTTTTGGGCAATAGCAAAAGCGCCGCCTTCTTCATCTCCTTCGGCAACTATAATCAGGTTACTTGATTTTCTACGCGTATTGCCTGACTCTATCATTTTTTTCAGGTCACGTGCTTCTCCCTTTATCTCGGGAATAATAATAGCTTCCGCCCCTGTTGCAATGCCGCTGAGAAGAGCAATGAAACCTGCTTCTGCACCCATCACTTCAACAAAGAACATCCTGTTATGAGCGCTTGCAGTATCCCTTATCTTATCAACGCACTCAACTACAGTGTTAAGAGCTGTATCATAGCCAATTGTATAATCGGTGCCATAGATATCGTTATCAATAGTACCGGGTATTCCAACGAAAGGAATATCGTACTCCTCATTGAAAATTCTTGCCCCGGTAAATGAACCGTCACCACCGATAACAACAACTCCATCGATCTGTACACCTTTTAAATTGTTATATGACTTAAGCCTGCCTTCTGTTGTTTTGAACTCTTCGCACCTTGCCGTTTTCAGAATTGTACCGCCTCTCTGTATTATATCACTGACACTTGATGCCTGCAACGGCTGGAAATTTGCATCAATAAGTCCCTGAAAACCGTGACGGATCCCAACAACTTCCAGTCCATTATAAACAGCAGATCTTGTCACAGCGCGGATTGCAGCATTCATTCCGGGAGCATCCCCTCCGGATGTAAGTACTCCGATTTTTTTAATTTTTCCCATAAAATTTTATCTAAATTCAGGGCACAAAGGTAAACTAAATATTCTGCTTGTCAAAAGTGGAATTAAGTTATGGTCAGATATTTGAAATGATACCTCGTATATTATCTATCAGCCATTTCGGAGTTGATGTTGCACCACAAATACCTACGGATTTCTTTCCGTAAAACCATGATGGTTCTATCTCTTCCGGGGAGGAAATAAAATGTGTGTCGGGATTGATGTTCCTGCATACCGAATACAAAATCTTACCATTTGAACTCTCCCTGCCACTGACAAAAATTATGATATCATATTTTCTCGCAAAAGCCTTGAGATGAGGTTCCCTGTTTGAGACTTGTCCACAAATTGTATTGTTGACAAACAATAGTTTATCAGGATCGGGGATCCCATTTTCCTTCATCCTTGAATATATCAGAGCTGCAAAATCATTATAATCCTTTACACTCATTGTCGTTTGTGCATAAAGGTAAATTGGACTGGAAATATCAATCTTTTGCATATCGTCAGGACCTGTCACCAGGATACCTTCATTATTTGTCTGACCGAGTATTCCTACCACTTCAGCATGACCGGGTTTCCCGAAAATAACAACCTGTCCTTTATGCTCTTTGGTTTTTATCCAGGTCTCTTTTATTTTCGATTGAAGTTTTTTTACTATCGGACAAGTAGCTTCGATTATTGTAATATTATTCCTGGTTGCTGTAATGTAGGTTTCAGGAGGCTCCCCATGAGCCCTGATAAGAACCTTGCAGTTTTTTAGTTTACTGAATTTCACATGATCTATCGAGACCAGTCCCAGTGAAGAGAGACGCTCAACCTCTTTATCATTGTGAACAATTGGTCCGAGCGAAAAAACCTTTTCCCCTTTGAGAAGCGCTTTTTCAGCTATCTCAACTGCATTCTGAACTCCAAAACAAAATCCCGATCTTTCATCAATTTCAACTACCATTTCTTTGCAATGATCTGCTTTACCCATTCCATTTGCTCCGCAACACTCCTACGGGTGTTATCGAGGATTATTGCATCATCGGCCCTTATTAAAGGACTGATATCCCTGTTCTCGTCGGCAATGTCGCGGGCTGTAATATTACTTTTGATCTCTTCAAAATCCACATTTATACCTTTCGCAATCAATTCATCGTGTCTTCTTTTTGCTCTTACATCTAATGAAGCGGTCATGAAGAGTTTGATATCGGCATCAGGAAAAACCACTGTTCCAATATCTCTGCCATCCATAACTATTCCTTTATAAACACCAATCTGCCGCTGAAGTTCAACCATCCTTTCTCTTACCTCATGTATCTGACTTATCCTGCTGACATATGCAGAAACCTCCATGCCTCTTATCTCTTTTTCAACATTTTCTGAATTTAAAAATGTCTCATCTTCAAGTATGTCAGGGTTATAAACGAATTCTATGTGAATGTTTTTCAGTTCCGATATGATACCTGGTTTATTAAGAAAATCTTTGGTTATAAGTCCTTTGCGCAGGCAGTAAAGTGTTACAGTTCTATACATTGCACCGCTGTCGATATAAATATAGCCAAGCTCTTTCGCAATTTCACGGGCAAAGGTGCTTTTTCCGCATGATGAATATCCGTCGATTGCTATTATAAGTTTCTTATTCACAATATTCTTAAAATTAAATCTGTTAAGGTTATTTTTAAATAGGATATTTACTAATTTCGGAACCTGCTATAAAACATATCTGTCCTTATAATCAGCGATACATGATTTGAAGAGCCTGCAAGGTGATATGTGGCTCTTCCAAACTCAAGATCAAGCAGAGTCGTTCTAATACCAAATCCCCATGAAAATCCGACTGTTGATACGTTGGATTTAATTTGCAATTCCCTTCTTCTCTGATAGTTATAACCTGCACTAAAATAAAAGTTTTTGTGAGGAATTATTTCAGCGCCAATAATAACATGTCGCATCATATTTTCAAGAAAATCTGATGATATCCTGTCATCTGTCGAAACTGAATCATTATATTGATAAGTCATGTCAGATTTTTCGAGGTGTCTTAACGTGAGGGAAAAACGGAATGGCGCATGAGGCAGACGTTGAGAAATGCCTGCCTGAATCTCAAAAGGAAGTTTCTGATGAGGTTCTCCTGCATAGGTAGTGACCTGGTAACCAACGTTTCTGATTACAAGTCCTGCAGAAAAAAGATTTGTCGGATTGTGCCATGAAGCACCAAAATCAAATGCAAATCCAAAGGAATTGTAATTTTCAAGCTGTGATAGAACAGGTTTAAAATCTATACCGATAGAGAAAAGTGAATCAATTTCCCGCGACCAGATTAATGAAAAAGCATATTCTGAGGCCCTGAAGGTACCGGTTATTACACCTGAAGGATCACTTTCAGTAAATGTTCCATAATTCAGATAGGTAAGACCGGCAGCAAAATTTCCGGTTTTTTGATATGAACGTGAATAGATCGCCTGTCCATAGTTTATACCGGCAAAATAGTTTGCATAATTCAAGGCCAGACTCTTATCCATTCCGCCGGAGAGAAGCGCCGGATTATGATAGGCCATATTCAGATTGTTTCCCGGTAATGAAACATTCGAACCGCCAAGCGATGAAACAAGTCCCGAATGAGTCAGATTAAGAAACTCATAGACATTATCGCCGCCGGTTTGTGAAAAAAGCGGCAGCACTAAATAAAATAATGTGATAATAATTATGAATCTTCTGCCCATGTTTGCGAATCTATTTCAAAGATAGCATGAATTTATCAGAACCGCATGCCATGTAAATTAGTATTAATGAACAGGATATAAGTTTTTAGTAATCAGGCAGTCTTGCCTGTAAGTGCAAGGGCTTCATCAATAATTTTTTTACGGCCGTTGACCTGCGACATGAATAGTCCGAATAAAACGATTGCCATTCCGATAATGTTCTGAATCGTCAGTTTTTCGCCAAGAAGTATAAATGAAAAAAACGCTGTAAAAACAGGTATACAGTTTGAGAAGACATTTGCTTTTGTAATACCAATATTCTTTACCGACCATGCAAACAGTACAAATGCTCCGCATGATGCAAAAAGTGCAAGTTCGATAATTGGTTTAAACATGTTGAAGGTCAAGGGTGTATTGATAAAATGTTTAAAATCGAAGATTAAAAATACCGGCAGAAAAAGTGTCGCACCGATAATATTCTGAACATTGACAATATAGACTGGACTATAAGTTTCGACAAGCCTGCTGAGAGTGAGGTTATAACCGACAGCAGACAGGACGGCGAACATTATCAGCCCTAATCCTTTAATATTAAATGAGATGGTGCCGTTACCGTTAATAATGAATACCAGTACACCAACAAATGAAAGGATAATTCCTGCGTAATTAATTGCCTTCAGCCTCTCCCTGAATATCAGCCATGCGCCTATTGTGGCAACCACAGGTATTGTTGAAATCAGAACGGAACATACTGTAGCCGAAACATAAGTTAATCCAAAGCTCTCGCCAAGGAAATACAAGAAGGGTTCAAAAGTTGCAAGCATAAGGAAAAGCTTCCTGTCTTTCTTCTTAATCTTCATGAAGTTTTTAGTGAGAAGAAGAAATGACGTCATAAGAATTATTGAAAAAACAAGCCGGATAAAAACAATGGTAATTGGCCGTAATGTTTCATTGGCAACCTTAAACCAGATGAATGAAAATGACCAGAAGATCATTGCCAAAACCAGCGCACCATATGTTTTAATGTTATTATTCAATGATTTAGAAAAAAATTTAAATCAAGCTTTCGGGTGGCGAATTTATATGTAATATTTTTAATTCTTACATGGATATTGAAAAATATTGTTGGCTCTTTTCGTTCAATTAAGATGAATTTCGACTAATTTTATAAGAATAACAGATCAGAAGGTCTAAAAAACGGCTTTACAGGCAGTTAAACAACTGAAAGGTTTCGAATACCTTTTAAATATGATAAAAACAGGATTTGATAGTCAATCATAAATTATTATATTTGCCGCCGCTGAAGCAGAATAATTCCGGTTATAAATCGGGTAAAATGCATCAGATAAATATTTTAACTAATATCAGTAATAGATGAAAATTCTGGTCTGTATAAGTAATGTCCCCGACACTACAACTAAAATTAAGTTTGTTGAAGGCAATACTTCAATTGACACTACAGGTATTCAGTGGGTCATTAATCCATGGGATGAATTGGCGCTAACACGCGCCCTTGAGCTTAAAGATGATGCAGCTAATGGTGTTAAATCGGTAACAGTGGCTCATGTCGGACCTGCAGCTTCAGAACCGACAATCCGTAAGGCTCTGGCTATTGGCGCCGATGATGCTATCCGTGTTAATGCCGCATCGCATGATGCTTATTTTGTTGCAGCCCAGCTTGCTGAAGTGATTAAAAAAGAACAGTTTGATATAATCATCTGCGGGATAGAATCAAGTGATTTTAATGGTTCAGCAGTAGGAGGAATGATATCCGAATTCCTTAGTATTCCTTCAGTATCTGCTGTCTCAGGAATAAAGATCGAAAATGGTCAGCCTCAGATTACTCGCGAAATAGACGGAGGGAAAGAGGTAGTCAATGTTCCTTATCCTTTTGTTGCAATAGTGCAGAAAGGTATTGCCAAAGAGCCGCGTATTGCTGCTATGCGGGGTATTATGATGGCCAGGACAAAACCTGTGAAGACAGTTGAACCTGTTGCATTGGATCCTCTGACGGAAGTGGTTGTTTTTGAAAAACCAGCTCCACGTACAGCTTGTAAATTCATTGATGCGGAAAATTCTGCACAGCTGATAGATCTTCTCAGGAACGAAGCCAAAGTAATCTGATAATTAATCTTCATAAAAAATCTACTATATGTCAGTTTTAGTATATACCGAGAATTGGGACGGGAAATTTAAAAAACTCTCTTTTGAACTTGTCAGCTATGCAGCCGGTGTTGCAAAAATGCTCAACACCCCGGTAATAGCTGTTTCAATAGGTAAAACAGATGAGAATCAGCTGAAAGAGCTGGGAAATTACGGTGCGGCAAAAATCATTAATATTAATAATGACCAGCTGGTAACACTTGATAGCGCAGCTTATACTGGTATCATTTCAGAAATCGCCCAAAATGAGAAGGCTGAAATCATCATATTATCAAATAATAACTCAGGCAAAGCTATTGCACCTCGATTATCAGTCAGACTGAAAGCAGGTATCGGTTCAGGCATAAGCAGACTTCCTCTTAATCTTGATCCTTTTACAGTTTATAAAAGGGCCTATTCGGGAAATGCTTTTGCTCATGTTGTTATCAGATCGCAGGTTAAAATTCTTACTCTTGCGCAAAATTCATTCGATCTTGTTATGACATCAAATAATGCAAGCATAGAAAACAGGAATGCTCAGGTTGATGGTTCATTAATTAAAACAAAACTTCTCAATGTTCAGAAACAAACAGGCAAGGTTTTGCTTACTGATGCTGATATCGTTGTCTCGGGTGGAAGAGGAATGAAATCGCCCGATAACTGGGGCCCGCTGGTTGAACTTGCTTCACTTCTCGGAGGTGCAACAGCATGTTCCCGGCCTGTCTCTGATGAGGGCTGGAGACCTCACGAAGAACATACCGGCCAGACCGGAAAAATAATTGCTCCAAACCTATACATGGCTGTCGGCATCTCTGGTGCAACACAGCATCTTGCAGGAATCAGCTCATCAAAATATATCGTTGCCATAAACAGCGATAAAGATGCTCCGATATTTGAAGCTGCACAGTATGGGATTATTGGCGATGCAATGAAAATTCTGCCAAAACTTGTTGAGGCAGTAAAGGAAATACAGAAATAAAACAATGAAGTAGTGCATTTATAAATATTTCTTATGACCAAACAATTAATATTTGCAGCAACACTTCTGATAACTCTGGGAATTTTTATATTCACGATTAACCGCATAATCAGCTTCTTCAGGCTTACAAAACCGGCATTTCCCATTAAAGATTTCGGAAAAAGATTTGGAGTAATGATGAATGTGGCCTTCGGTCAGACAAAGATATTCCGAAGACCTGTTATCGGATCTTTTCATGCTCTGGTATTCTGGGGCTTCTGTGTCATTATCTTTGGCAGCATCGAGATGGTAATTGATGGTTTGACCGGTACCGAAAAGGTATTGAAATTCCTCGGTCCTGTTTATGACATTTTAATGGCATCGGGTGACATTTTTGCACTTCTGGTTGCAGTTTCGATAATCATTTTCCTGTCCCGCCGGATCTTCTTCCATATAAAAAGATTTGAGGGCATTGAGATGAAAAAGAGCTCACATATTGATGCCAATATAGCCCTTACAATGATATTGTTACTTATGGTTTCACTTATGACGATGAATATCGGATATGTTGAATATAAAGTACTTACTGGTGAAACTATCAAGGGTGTCTATCCGGTCAGCGCTCTGCTTGCCGGACTTTTCAAAGGAATGACTCCTGAAAACCTTAAGTTGAAATATGAAGTATCGTGGTGGTCACATATTCTCCTGATCTTTATCTTTGCTAACTATCTTCCATACTCAAAACACTTTCATGTCTTCATGTCAGTGCCGAATGTTTTTCTTTCGCGCCTTGATCCCCTGGGAAAATTGCCTGATATGGAAAGTATTACCAGGGAAGTGAAACTGATGCTTAACCCTGATACCGCTTTTTCTGCTCCTGCTGATGCTGCTCCGGAACGCTTTGGGGTGAAAGATGCTGAGGATGTTACATGGAAAAACTACTTCGACTCACTGGCATGTACCCAGTGCGGACGCTGCACATCAGTCTGCCCGGCAAATATTACGGGAAAGAAATTATCTCCGCGTAAGATTATTATGGACCTTCGTGAGCGGATGAAAGAAAAGGGTCCTCTGATGGTAAAGAACGGGAGAGATTACAGTGATAACAAATCACTTTTGCGTGATTATATTTCTGAAGAAGAACTATGGGCATGCACAACATGTAACGCATGTGCTAAAGAGTGCCCGATAAATATAAATCATCCGACACTGATAATTGATATGCGAAGATACCTGGTTATGGAAGAAGCATCAGCGCCGGGGGAACTTAAAGCAGTATTTAATAACATAGAAAATAATGGCGCTCCATGGCAGTATTCTGCCGGAGACCGCCTTAACTGGACTAAAGATCTGGAGATACGTATTAATTAAGGTTTATTATTCAATATGGAAACCCGTAAAATAGACGTGCCTGTAATGGCCGACCTTTTTGCAAGAGGTGAAAAACCGGAATATCTTTTCTGGGTTGGATGTGCAGGAGCTTTTGATGACAGATACAGGAAAGTTGTAAGAGCATTTACAAAAATTCTTACATATCTTAATGTCAGTTATGGTGTTCTTGGAAAAGAGGAAACATGTACAGGTGACCCCGCCCGCCGCGCCGGTAACGAAATGCTTTACCAGATGCAGGCTCTCCAGTTAATTGAGATATTCAAAACATATGAGGTAAAGAAGATAATCACTATTTGTCCCCATTGCTTCAACATCTTTAAAAATGAATATCCCGATCTTGGCGGTAATTACGAGGTAGTAAATTACCTTCAGTTTCTTGATCAGCAGATTAATACCGGGAAACTTCAAATTAACCCCGAATCGCTTAAGAATGTTACGGTTACATACCACGATCCCTGCTACCTTGGACGGGCAAACGACATTTATGCCGAACCTCGCTCAATTCTTAAAAACCTTACTCCCAATTTTGTAGAAATGCATCGTAACAAAAGCTTTGCACTTTGCTGCGGAGCCGGAGGGGGTCAGATGTTTAAGGAAGCTGAAAAAGGTGATAAGGAGATCTTCATTGAAAGAACTGAAGATGCATTGAAAACAGGCGCTGAAGTTATTGCAACTGCCTGTCCGTTTTGCATGACAATGATTACCGACGGGCTGAAATATAAAAATAAGGAGGAGGAGATTAAAAACCTCGATATAGCTGAACTTATTGCTCAATCTCTTGAATTATAAATTATTCCGATATTAAACTTAAAACAATGGGAAACAGTAAACTCTTGAAAAGCGGTGAATTTCTGGTAAGCGAAGTCGAATCGAAAAATATTTTTATTCCTGAAGAATTTAACGAGGAACAGAAAATGATTGCCCAGACATGCAGGGATTTTCTTGAAACTGAGGTATATCCAAACCTTGAACAGGTTGAGAAAAGTGACAGGGAACTTATGAAGAGCATGCTTAAGAAGTCGGGGGAACTTGGTTTAATGGGGATATCTATCCCTGAAGAATTCGGCGGATTCGGCCAGTCGTTTGTAACCCAGATGCTGGTAGCCGAAACAACCGGAGCAGGCTATTCATTTGCGGTCGCTTATATGGCACATTGCGGTATCGGTACCCTCCCGATTATGTATTATGGGAATAAAGATCAGAGACAAAGGTACGTGACTAAGCTTGCCTCAGGTGAATTTTTAGGTGCGTACTGTCTTACTGAACCAGGAGCAGGAAGCGATGCCAACTCAGGCAAGACAAATGCAAAACTATCGGAAGACGGGAAGCATTATATTCTTAACGGCCAGAAGATGTGGATCACAAATGCAGGTTTTGCCGACACATTGGTCGTATTTGCCAAAATCGACACCGACAGGGTACTGAGCGCCTTTATTGTTGAAAGCAAAATTCCAGGCGTCGTTATCGGACCCGATGAGCACAAGATGGGAATAAAGGGATCATCAACGGCACAGATCTATTTTAATGATGTAAAAGTCCCTGTTGAAAATATGCTGGGTAAAAGGGGAGAAGGCTTCAGGATTGCCCTGAGTATTCTCCACATGGGCAGGTTGAAGCTTGGAGCAAATGTTATTGGAGCCGCCAAGAAAGCCATCAACGATTCTGTAAAATATGCCAATGAACGCAAACAGTTCGGAGTTCTTATCTCTTCGTTTGGTGCTATAAAGCAAAAACTGGCGCAACAGGTCATCCGTCTTTTTGCATCAGAATCAGCTGTTTACAGGGTAAGTAAAGATATTGACGACCTTATGCAGGAACTAAAAGTTGATTGCGGCGACGAAGGCCGTGCTTCAATTGAGGCAATAAGTCACTATGCAGTCGAAGCAGCTATCCTTAAAGTAGTAGGTTCAGAGATGCTCGATTTTATTGCTGATGAGGCCGTCCAGATTTATGGAGGAATGGGTTACTCTGCCGAAATGGAAGTAGAAAGAGGTTATCGCGATTCAAGAATTAACAGGATATTTGAAGGAACTAATGAAATAAATCGCCTTCTTGTGGTTGACACTGCCATGAAACGCGCCATGAAAGGAGATTTCGACCTTTTTGGTGAAGCTGAAAAACTCTATTCTAATATTGATAAGATTACTGACGGAATAACTGCAGGAGAATCCTATTATCAGGAAAAAAGGAGATATATCAGGAATTTCAAGAAAGCTGTTCTCCTCATTATGCATGGTGCAACAAAGCAGTTTGAAAAGAAACTTATGAACGAGCAGGAGGTTCTTAACAATATTGCCGAGATGATAATGGAGACATATATATCTGAGTCATTGGCGCTCAGAGTTGAAAAGATTGAGTCGCTTAAAGGTACATCTTCAATATATAAAGATATCCTTGACGTAAATGTTTATGATACTGCTGAGATAGTCAGAAAATCAGCTTATGACGCAGTTTATTCATTTGCAGGATCTGATACTTCTCCCAAATTAATTAAAGCAATTGATGAACTCACAAGAGTTGCCGGAGTAAATGTGAAGGATGCCAGGAGAAGAGTTGCCGATAAGCTTATTGAAGATAACAGCTATAAGTTTTAATGACAGTTCATTTCTTTTTTCTAGCTTTGAATAAATATTCATGAAAAAGCTAAATGTCACTGCATTAGTATTCATTGCAACAGCTATTTAAATTAGTTATGGCATATTAGCGAATGTTTATCAATCCGTTAAGTGATAAAAATCAATTATAAATATGCTAAACAGCATTCTGTCTCAGAGAAATATATGACTTGTAATAAACTATTAATCAGTATAAGCAGATATCTTTGTGAATTAATTAACAATTACCATAACATGAATTATAAAGTAAATACTATTAGTCAAATTCTGGCTGCTGTGTTTCTGATTGCAGGAATTGCCGGAATCTCTTCATGTGAGAAGTATACATTTACTCCAGAGAAAATTAACCCTGTTGACACAGTGCATTTTCAGGCTAATATCCAGCCAATATTCAATGCTAATTGTCTTACATGTCATGGTGCAATAAAAGCTCCTGACTTAAGAGATGGAAAGGCTTACCAGGCTCTGACAAATGGAGGATATGTGAACCTTCCGGGTGAGACAAGCAAACTGTATACAAAAATGATCGGCACAGATCATAGTCCAAGATCAAGCGATGCTGACAAACAAAAAGTCCTCATCTGGATAAATCAGGGAGCCCACAATAATTAGTAATAACCAAATCAGATAAAACCTATAAACATGAAAAAGATTTTTATCGTTTTAACTTTATCATTATTCCTTTCTTCTGTATTTGCACAGGAAGCAACCCAGACAGAGGAAACGTCCAAACCTGTAAGATTTACTTTTGGAACAACCATTCTCATTGAAAATCAAACTATCGCAACACCTTACAAAGGTGGTCTGGAACTGGAAATTCATCACAGATTCAGCCTTATTGAAAATTATCATAATCTTTTCGGAATTTTTGGCTCTGCCAATACACGCATTGGTCTGAATTATGGAATTACTGACAGGTTGATGATTGGCGCCGGAACAACTAAAGACTATAAACTTCAGGATATTCAGTGGAAATATCTTCTCCTTCAACAGACTGAAGACAACAGCATGCCTGTTTCTCTTTCATACTATGGCAACATTCTTGCTGACTTACGAAAAGAAGTGGAATTCGGACCAGCAGCGAGTTACAAGGATATTCACAGGTTTTCCTATTTCACACAACTTATTATTGCCCGTAAGATGAGTGAAAAAATCTCTGTTCAGATAGCTCCCTCACTGGCATATTTCAATTCTGTAACACGGTATAACGATTCTACAGGGTATAAAAACCTGAACCTTGGTTTGTCAGCAGGTGCCCGTGCAAACTTATTCGGAAATCATTCAGTTATACTTGAATATGACCAGCTGCTGACTAAACAGGATATTGGTACAGAACTTGCACAGCCAAAGCCAAATCTTTCGCTAGGCTGGGAAATTGGTACGGCAACTCACACGTTTCAGATTTTTGTTACCAACTACAATCAGATCATCAGCCAGCGAAATCTGGTTTTCAATACCAATGATTTTGCAAAGGGTGACTATATGGTAGGTTTTAATATTACTGTCAGGTTCTAATTCAATCAAGTAATCAGGAATGAAATTGTTTAAATTCCGGGTCATTATTTTATTCGTTCTTATTTTTATAAGTTCTTTGTCATTCGCCGGAAGTTACTGGTTTAAAAGGGAGAACATTCAGGCTCAGGATACAACATCTTTTGTATCGCCTTTTGATGAAGAAAATCAACGATGTTTTAATTGTCATGGGCAGGCGAAGTATGAATACACTAATGAAACCCTTGGAAGACAGGTAAAAGCTCTCATGTGTTCAGAGAGAATTGTACGCAAAGAAGATTTTTACATTTCAAATCATAAAAACTTCAGTTGTACCGACTGCCATTCCGAAGAGTATGTAAAATTTCCTCATTCAGGAGAGCTCAGAATGGAGCAGAAATATAACTGTATTGATTGTCATGGGGGTGATGAGAAATTTGCCCGGTATCATTTTGAAGAGATTGAATTGGAATATCAGCAAAGTACTCATTTCAAGCTTGAGGAGGATGGATTTACTTGCTGGAAATGCCATGATCCGCATAGTTACAAGATAAATATAAGAAATTCAGATAATCTTAAAGAGACTATATCATACGATAACGCTATCTGTCTTAATTGTCATAGTGACTTCAACCATTTTCAGCTTCTTACTGACAGGGAGGAGATAAATATTATCCAAAAGCACGACTGGCTCCCGAACCAGGCAGTGCACCTGGCAAATGTCCGTTGCATAGAGTGTCATACAAAAATTAATAATAATATTCCGGTAGCTCATCTGATCAGACCTAAGGAAGAAGCTGTGAAACTTTGTAATGAATGCCATTCGAAAAATTCAATCCTGATGGCCTCACTTTATAAATTTGAATCCAAAGCACAACGTCGTGATGGATTCTTTAACGGAATAATACTTAATGAATCATATGTAATTGGTGCAAACAGAAATGAATACCTGAATCTTTTAAGTCTGATTATCTTTATCGGGGTAATCGGTATTATTGGAATTCATATAGTGTTCAGGATAAGAAAGAATGATGAAAACTATTAAAGAAAACTAAGATGTATCTTTACCCAAAATGGATAAGGGCCTGGCATATTGTAAACGCAGTAATGTTTCTTATACTTATTGTGACCGGATTAAGTATGCAATATACCGATAAAGAGAATCTTTCATATGTTGTAGGATTTGCCATAGCAGTGAAATGGCATAATTTTGCAGCTATTGTACTGACTGTAAACTATATAATATTTGTTACCATGAATCTCCTGACAAAAAACGGTAGATATTACAGGATAGGTAAAAAGAATTTTCTATCAGATCTTGGTAAACAATTAAAATATTATTCATGGGGGATGTTCAAAGGGGAAAAACACCCGTTTCCTGTAACTGAAGAGCGTAAGTTTAACCCATTACAAAAGTTATCCTATGTGCTTGCCATGTATTTGGCTGTTCCTCTGCTCATTATTTCGGGTATTGGTTTGCTTTTCCCTGAAATAACCATAAAAGGTCTTTTTGGAGTTAGTGGCCTTATCCTGACCGACATTTTACATATTACAATGGGTTTCTTTCTTTCAGTCTTCATGGTGATCCATATTTATACCTGTACACTTGGAGCCAAACCTACATCCCTCTTCTGGGGGATGATCACCGGATATCATCGGTCGGAATAGCTAAATTGTTTGATAAAAACAGAATGAAAAAGAAAGAGGAAAATGAGAGTGAAAAATCATCAAGGCGCAATTTCCTTAAAAAGGTAAGTGTCGGTGTAGCTGTCTCTTTGGCTGGTGTTGCCGGCGCTTCAGTTATTGCCGGGGGAAAATTGAAATCAGGAGAAAAGGTTAAGCTGCTATCTACTGACGGTACCCTTGTTGAAGTTGATAAGGATGATATTAAACCCGCAAAAGAGATTGTTGCTGAACTTAAGGAAGAGGCAAGAGCCGGCCTTCCTAACAGGAAGTTTTGCATGGTAATTGACCTGGCACGGTGCAAGAATGCAAGAAAATGTGTTGAGGCATGCCAGGAAGGCCATCTGCTACCCAAAGACCATGAGTGGATGAAGCTCTACCTCTTGCAGGATGATAAGAATACCGCAAAGTACTGGTTCCCACGGCCATGCTTTCATTGCGACAAGCCTATGTGTGTAAGCGTCTGTCCGGTTGGCGCAACTTACAAACGGCCGGATGGGATTGTCCTTGTTGATAATCAGCGTTGTATTGGCTGCAAATTCTGCATGACCGGTTGTCCGTATTCAGCCAGGGTTTTCAACTGGAAAGATCCGGAGGTTAAGCTTCCTGAAGGACATGTTTATAATCCCGAAACAAACATCCCGGCAGTTGAAGGAACTGTTGGAAAATGCGTATTCTGTGCAGATAAACTCAGGAATAATGAATTGCCCCGATGCGTAACAGCTTGTCCAATGGGTGTAATTTATTTCGGTGATATTCTTGAAGATACAGTGACTAACGGAAATGAGACCGAAAGGTTCAGCAAACTTATGCTCGACAGAGCCGGCTATAGATATCGCGAGGAACTCGGGACGCTACCAAGCGTTTATTATCTGCCACCGACGCAAAGAATGTTCCCGGTGGAAAGCGGTTTGGATGGTTATGATGAATCTATAAAGGGCAGGTATAAAAATGTCGGTCCGAGGTAACATATACAATTGTAAGCTGAAAAGAAAATGGAAGCAGATAATAAATTAATCAAAGATCTTACCCCGGAAATTGAGAAGACGAGCCTTAAATGGTATATAACCTTTTTTATCCTCTTAGCTTTTTTTGCAGTCGGGATTTATGCGTTAATCCAACAGATCGACAAAGGCCATATTGTTACCGGCATGCGCGATAATGTGGTTTGGGGCTTCTATATCGTGAATTTTATCTTTTTCATGGGTTTGAGTTATTCCGGAGCTCTGATTTCAGGAGTTCTGCATCTTTTTCATACAGGATGGAGAAAACCTGTGATAAGAATGGCTGAATTAATTACAATTATCTCTCTTATTGTCGGTCCATTCTTTATTTTCTTCTGTATCGGCCGTCTCGACAGACTCTATTTTCTTTTTATCCATCCGCGTATCCAATCCCCGATTACCTGGGACGTAATTGCAATCCTTACTGACCTTTTCGGATGTTTTCTGTATCTGTATCTTTCATTCATTGAAGACTTTGCAATACTACGCGATTATGAAGGCCTGAACGTGCCGCCCTGGAAAAAGAAACTTTATAAAACTCTTTCATTGGGTTTTACAGGAACTGAAAAGCAGAGAAAGATTCTGTCAAATGCCAGAATTATAATGGCAGCAATGGTTATCGCAATTGCAATTATAGTTTACTCGGTACTCGCCTGGATCTTTGGTGTAACTCTTCAGCCAGGATGGCATTCAACAATTTTCGGCCCTTATTTCGTTATTGCCGCAGTTTTCTCTGGTACCGGATTACTGATTATCCTTATGTGGATTTTCAGGAAGATCTACCACCTTGAGGAATATATCACAAAGCGTCATTTTGTTAATGTTGGAGTACTACTTACTGTAATTGCTGCCTTCTACGGATATTTCACTTTCAGCGATTATCTTACAAAGTGGTACGGGTCAATAAAAATGGACTCTATCCTCATAGATAAGCTATTCACTGAATACTATTCTCTTTTTATATTTGCGAACTATATCGGGATCCTTCTTCCCTGCATTATTATTGCCTTTCCAAAATTCAGGACAATTCCTAGTATCACTATAGCTGCCGTTATTGCGGTTACCGCACTCTGGGTAAACCGTTATATAATAGTTATACCAACTCTTGAAACACCCTTTCTCCCCATTCAGGATACCCGTCCTGACTGGATAAACTATTCCCCAACATGGGTCGAATGGGCGCTTACACTGGCCGGAGTTTCGGTATTTGCTATGTTGTTTATGCTTGTATCGAAAATTGCTCCTATTATTTCAATCTCCGAAATGCAGGAGAAGGATAAAAACGAAATAATGAAGTAACAGATAAACTGATGAGGTCATGAAGAAAAATGCAATATTTCCAATTCTGCTGTTATCGATACTCCTGTTTTTTTCGTTGAATGTATTTTCAAAGGAAGTAACATCAATAAGTCCATATATCTCTCTGCAGTATTTCAAATACACTGATGATCAGCGCGTTTTGCAAACAACACTCACTTATTCCAGTAACAGGATGGAATTGCCTCTTCCGGCAATGGAGATATCATTTTTTACAGGAGCTGATAAAAAGGAATTGATCGGAACACTTCTTACAGATAATAAAGGCATTGCCAGACTTGAACTCACGGATATGATGAAGGTTAATGCAGACAGGGATGGGAAGTGGGTATTCAGGTCAGAATTCAAAGGGAATGATACCATTGAGGCAGGCTCATCTGAAATCACCGTGAAGGATGTAAAGCTGGAAATGGTATTGTCGGTTGTTGACAGTATTAAGACAATCACAGTAAAAGCCTCCATAATGGAAAAAGGAAAAGAGAAGCCGGTATCGGGAGAGGCAGTTAAAGTGTATGTTCCAAGAATGTTCAGTCTTCTGCCTATAAGCGAACTGACACTTAACGAATCCGGCATGGCGACAGTTGATTTTCCTTCCGATTTACCCGGAGATAAGGAAGGTAACCTTACTCTGATAGCCAAATTTGAAGAGAACGAAACATTCGGGAATGTCGAAAAAAGGGAAACCCTGTTGTGGGGTACACCTACTGATTATTCTGTTCCGGTGACTCACAGGGCATTATGGACAAAAATCGCACCTAAATGGATGATCTATACATTGTCCGTACTGCTTGCCGGTGTCTGGGGCCACTATCTCTTTGCATTAATCAGTCTGATCAGGATAAGGAATGATGCAAAAAGGGAAGCAAAGAAAGAATATAGGATCTGAAACAATCTTTTGCACGATAATTGTAATATACACATTAATATAAACGAATTCATTATGAAAACTATGAAACTTTTCTTTGTCAGCGCAGCAGTTCTATTACTGAGTGCAACATTGGTAGCCCAACCCAAGCCGTGGGTTGTTCCAGCTAACTTCAAATCAATAAAAAATCCTATTGCCACGTGTGATGCCAGCGCTAAAGCCGGGCAGGCTCTCTATGCAAAAACCTGTGCTGCATGTCATGGAAAAACTGGTCTTGGTGACGGTCCGAAATCAAAATCACTTAAAACAGCTATGAACGACATGTCTAAGCCTGAATTTCAGAATCAGACTGATGGAGAACATTTCTACAAAACTAAAACAGGCAGAGGTGATATGACAAAATATGAAGGAAAATTAACAGACGATGATATCTGGAACATTGTTAACTACATGAGAACATTCAAGAAATAAGGAGGAGATTTAATTTTCTTAAAAATCAGGGGCTGTTCCAGTTTGGACAGCCCCTGATTATTTTGAATATACTTTCCGGTTAGTTTTTATTTTTCTGCTTTAAACTTTCAATGTTGTAATCTTCAAATACGATAGCTATTGCAATTTTTGATAAAAATGTAAAAAGTAAAAATCCAATAGAAAATACCATTACTGCAGTTTTTATCTCAGTTACAGATGGCGTATATACATAAATCTGACCTAAGATATCGGGTGTAAAGGCTGGTATAATCAGAGCAATTCCTTTTTCAACATAAACGCTGCCATAAATAAGGACTGCTCCAATATTCAGAGTCAGAAAATTTTTTCGCGTTTTGGGAATCAGGAAAAGTATAAATGCAATACATCCCATTATAATTGATGACCAGCTGTAAGGAACGATTTCTTTATGATCCCCGATTCCGAAAAGTAAGTATTTCCAGTACAAAATATTCTCAGTTCCTGAATAGAACTCTTTAAAAAGTTCTGCAATAGTAAAAAACAGATAAATGAACATTGCGTACACCATAAGTTCAGCAATTTTCCATATGGCTTCGTCTTTTATTTCGAATTTAGTTGTCTTTCTAAGTATTTGAAAAAGAATCAAAAGAATAGCCGGGCCTGAGCAAAAAGCTGATGCTAAAAATCTTGGAGCAAGTAAAGCGCTATTCCAGAATACGCGACCGGGTAAAGCATTATAAAGAAATGCTGTTGTTGTATGGATAGCAACAGCCATGGGAATACTGATTAAAACAAGTGGTAAAACAATTGAATGATTGTATTCTTTTTTATAAAAGATACAATATAATAAATAGGTTACAACAAATAAATTTATTAATAAATAGATATTAAGAACGAAAAAATCCCAGGAGAGCATAGAAGACGGAAAGTTCATTGTCCCCAGCAGAGGTAGCATATGCCAAAACCTGAGAGGATTTCCGATATCTACAACTATAAACGAAATACACATAATTACGGCACAAACAGCCAGCAATTCACCAAAAATTACAATTTCTTTAATTGGCTTCCAATCATAAATATAAGCTGGGATAACTAACATGACAGCTGCAGCAGCAACTCCGACCAGAAACGTAAAATTTCCAATATAAAAAGCCCAGGATACAGAATCCCTCATGTGAGTTTCAATTAGCCCGTGAGTTATCTGATTTAAGTAACCGTTGCCTCCCCAGAGTATTAGTAATAACAAAAAAATCAACCAGGCAAAATATGTTCTGCTTCCATGAAAAATTATTTTTATACTGCCTGTTATAAAACGAATAAAATTCATATCAGAGTCTGTTTTTAATTTTTACTAATTAAACCATCCTTTAATCCTGAGTTTTATCAGATGCCAAAGAAATAGTAGAATTTAGGTTGCGTGTTCAATTCCTGTTTCAGTACAAGTACCCGTTTGTTTTCCAATATGTACCTGATTTCGCTGTCCGGGTCTAAAAGATTTCCAAATTTTCTTGCGCCTACCGGGCATATTTCAACACATGAGGGGTATTTGCCTTCTCTGACTCTTTGAATACAAAACGTACATTTTTCCACCACACCCTTCATTCTTGGCCTGTTACCCAAATAATGCACTTCAGTATTGAGTTCCTCTGCAGGCACATTGGGCTCGCCCCAATTGAAATGCCTTGCCCCGTATGGGCAGGCCGCCATACAATACCTGCATCCGATGCACCAATTGTAGTCAATTACAGTAATGCCATCGGGTTCCTGCCATGTGGCTTTAACCGGACATACTTTTACACATGGAGGATTTTTACATTGCTGGCATTGTACAGGCACATAAAAATATCCCTTTTCCGGAACTTTTTCAGGATTGTACTGAGCAGTTGAATGAGCAAAATCTATCCCCCTCTCTTTTTCCATCTGAAGCACCTCAATATAATGAATTTGCGGGCTACGTGACTGATTGTTTTCTTTTACACATGCGTAAACACATCTTCTGCATCCAACACACCTTGATAAGTCAAGGGCATATCCGAACAGAGTTCCATCTATTGCAGGTTTGTCAGATACATGAAATTCTTTACCATATTTCTCTTTGTATTTAATTTCTAAATTTTTGACTATACTGTCTTTTTCTTTTTTTGATAAAATTTTAAAATTTTTCTGAAGAAAATCATCAAATGCTTTCATATCACAACCCGAAAGTGCTAGTGCCGAGAATGTTGCCAATGAAATATTTTTTATAAACGACCTTCTTGAATTTTCTTTTTTCATTTCCGCAAAATATTCAATTATCAAAGTTATTTAATATCTTCCTGCCTTATGGGCGGAGGTTCCGGTGTCAGTAATTCAAATTTTGGTGAGTGTGGATTATGGCAATGAACGCAAAGCAAATATTCTTTTTTACCGTTCCATTCACCCGTTCTCTTTCCATGAACTCCTACTTTCCAATCCCTGAGTTTTTCACCGTGACACTGCCCGCAAAGCTTATATGATTCCTTAAAATCCAATAATTTTCCACTGGCGAGCTTTAGCGAATCTCTGTTATTTAGATCATGGCAGTCAAGGCACCAGCGGTTTTCGCTATCATGATTAAACATTTCAGAAATTTCAGTATGCCAATCTACTAATACTCTTTTTACAGGATTAGGTTTAATATTTGCATGACAATCAGTACAAGGAAATATGCCATCGCTTAACGGAGGTGCTTCTACTGCATATTCTTCAGTTTTCACTCTCGTTGCAATTTCAGTTTTTTCATCATTTACTTTATATATTTCAGCGATGTCTGATTCTTTATTTTTGCAGCCCAAAAACAGAACGACATAAAGTGCCATTAAGATGACAGGGTTTTTAATATTTCTGTAAAACTTATTCTTCATATTAAATTTACTTTTCAAAAAATATTTTAGAGTATCTGAAAACAATCTTTTTTCATTGATCAAATTAAAGCTAAAGCGAAGGTCTTAATTTACTGCAAGTGTTCTGAAATGCCTTACTCCGCAAAAAGATTATGGATCTGAAGGCTGCGAATAACAAAGAAAAGAATAATACAACTGCAATAGCAATATTACTTTAATTTTTTTTTCTCCCAAATATTTTTGATAGTTATTTTTAAAACAGGGGAGGAAGGTTGACGTCAAGTTTATAATTCAATGGACTCTGAGAACAAAAATATCACTCAGACTGATGATTTATTGTCATTTTCTTTGTCGGGGTTTGAGATCATAGTATCTTTGCATCTTTGCATCGATCAGTCTTATAAGTATCAGGATCGGTGATGACAGAATGAAAAATACAGGAATTTAAAACTTAAAACAAACTTTTGCACGATAATTGCATTTAACTAATTAATTAAACAAAACTATTATGAAAACTATGAAACTATTTTTTATCAGCGCCGCAGTTTTAATGCTTAGTGCAGCATTGGTTGCCCAACCAAAACCATGGGTTGTACCGGCTAATTTCAAAACAATGAAAAACCCGGCTGCAAAAGGTGATGCAGGCAATAAAGCAGGGATGGCCCTCTATACAAAAAACTGTGCATCATGCCATGGGAAAGCCGGATTGGGCGATGGTGTAAAAGCCAGGGCTCTGAAACAATTCCCGGGTGATTTTTCAAAAGCTGAATACCAGGGACAGAGTGATGGTGATCATTTCTACAAAACAAAATTCGGAAGAGGCGAAATGCCCAAGTATGAAGGTAAACTGACAGATGATGATATCTGGAATATGGTTAATTACATGAGAACATTTAAGAAGTAAAGTTCCAAAGAAATCTAAAATCAAAAAGAAACCCCTGAAGCGACAACTTCAGGGGTTTTATAATTTTAGTTATTGTCAAATTTCAATAACCTACGGTAACACAGCTATTGAGTTAGCCAACAATGTTGTTGAGTAAGCAGTATTATGAATACCAAGACTATATTCCCTGAGGCATAACTGGAAGTTGATAATAGCTCCCATTTGTGCATTTGTTAATGTAACCTTTGGTAATGTTGCATTGTAAGCAATCTGTTCTGCTGTCCATGTAGCCGGAGGAGTTCCGATAAACTGGAAACTGCTTGGATTGTATGTCTGACATGATGGATTGGTAATTGGATCATATATATTAAGGTATCCATCATAGTTATTTGTAGTTAGTCCAATCCAGAGGTTTGATTCAGCATCGCCATTTCTATTCAGAATATCAACACCACCAATTGTAAGTTTTGCAGCAAGCGCATTCAGCTGTGCTTTAACAGCATCCCTCGTTTGCTTCCAGTATTTGGAAGTAGTTGTAGCAGTAATAGGTGCTGCCGAATGGCAGCCGGTAACATTACAACCATTAAAGTTTCCTTTAGAATTAAATGTGTGTCCACCAGCCGCACCAGTCATAGGAGCCATATGGCAATCCTGGCAGGCAGCTACAGTTGTATGCTGTGAATTAGAGTAACCTGTTCCAAACTCAATGCCACCCTTGCCTGCAAAAATTGCACCAACAGTACCATAATGAGTATGAGTTCTGTAGGATGGTTTTAAAACATTTAAACTATTAGCTTGTGCAACATCGTAAAATACAGCAGTAGGATTGGCAATTAAATTTGCATAATCAAGGATATTCTTATCAGTTGTATTTGATCTTGTAAACGGACGGGGTTGGTGACATTTTGCGCATAAGTTGCTGGAACCACCTTTTTGTGTAAGATCAATTGTTTTTGTACCACCCCACATTGTCATAGGTATTGCAGCGGTTGATGTCAGGGGTGAGAAATCAGTTCCGGCAAAGGTAGTATGTAAGCTGCTGTGGCATGTGAAACAACCAATTGCTCCAAATGAAGTTGAAGCTGATGAAGCGTAAGGATTCGAATATACACCACCGTTATTAACGAAGGCAACAGGAGTATTGTTTTTTACAACATATTTAAATCCCTCAGACTCGTGACAAGGAGCACAACCGGTGCTTCCTGCTTCTCCAAATGCAGCCTCCCCATAGGAATGTTTTGATAATTCAAATTGGACTGCTACTGCATCAACAACAGTCGGGTTATGACATAGTTTGCAGGTTTCATTAGCATCTTTCCCATCTTTCCCATCCAGTCCAGCCAGACCGTCTTCTCCTGCAGGTCCCATTGGGCCTTCACATGAACTAAGCAAAAGGCCTGTCGCCAGCGTAAATGAAAATAATTTGATCAGGTTTTTCATATTATGTTTTTTTAGGTTTAAATTCTGATTGCAATGTACAAATACCTTCTGTTACTTTATTAACAGAACACATGCTATTTGCAATCTATATTATTGATAGATGTAGCTTTCTTGCATGATATTTATCAATATAATGAATGATATTTATTAGATTTGTACTTCAAGTGTTTTTTAAATATACTTTTACCCACTTTAAAAAAGAGGAAAATGTCCGGTGCAAATATAATTGTAAGTTGTGAGAAGTGCGAACAGAAATGGAAAAATTTTGCCCACCTTTCTAAAAGTGAAATGGAGATGGTAAATGATAACAGGTATGAAGCAACTTTTAAACCTGGTGAAATCATGATTAAACAGGATTCCCCGGCATCTAATGCTCTGTTCCTCGCATCAGGAATAGCCAAGACATATATTGAGGGTTTACATGGCAAAAATTTAATATTAAGTATTGCACAACCCGGCAGAATGTTAATAGGACCCGGAGCATACGTAAATTCAAGACATACTTATACTGTCGCAGCTATTACACAGGTTCATGCCTGTTTCATCAGCTTTGATGTATTCAAACACCTTGTGAAAGTAAATAGCGCTTTTGCTGAAAGCCTTCTTGAAGACATAAGCGCAAAAGCCATGAGGACACAAATAAGAATGGTTAATCTTACACAGAAGAAAATGCCAGGAAGACTTGCTGAAGCATTGATATATCTTTCTGATGAGGTCTTTAAATCAGATGTGTATGAAATGATTCTCTCCCGTCAGGAATTGGGTGATATGACCAATATGGCAAAGGAATGCGTAGTGAGGATATTAAAAGAACTGGAGGATTCAGGAGTTATTATTTCAGAATCGTCAGAAATTAAAATAATTGATAAAGAAAAACTTCGGCTGATTTCAGAAAAAGGTTAAGGTTGATATATTTAAATAGGTTTAACTGTATAAAATTATGAAGGCTACAAAATTTCTATTTTCTCCTGTTCTCATGGGAATGCTGTTTGTGTTATTTGCTGTCGCCATGGCAGTGGCCACATTTCTTGAAAATGATTATGGATCTGCTTCAGCTTATATTATGGTATATAATACCTGGTGGTTCGAATTAATTTTACTCCTCCTGGCAGTGAACCTGGTTGGGCAAATGATTATTTTCAAACTATATGTGAAAGAAAAACTTCCTGTTTTTTTGTTTCATCTTTCTTTTGTGCTTATGATCATCGGAGCAGGCATCACAAGGTATTTCGGATGGGAAGGTACAATTCATATCCGTGAAGGTGAAGAACAAAAAACCTGCTTCTCCAGCGACAGATATATAGGATATTCAGTAAAAGATGCCAGTGGTACTCTTGTTACAGATCATTCAGAAAAATATACAATAGGATCGGGTTACGCTAAAAATTTCAAAAAGAAAATTACGGCAGACGGAAAAGAATATGAGTTGGTACTTGCCAGAATTCTGCCAAATGCCATGGAATCGATTTCCGAGTCACCTCAGGGTGCCCCGGTTATATCCGTGCTGATTACAAAAGATATGATTTCAACAGAAACAGTCATTCTGAAGAAGGGTGACTCGAAAACCGTACAGGATATTTCAATAGGATTTGAATCTGACAAACAGACAGATGTAACTATTACAAACGATTCATCATCTTTTTACATCAGTTCAAAATATGACCTGGGAGAAATGAACATGATGGGAGGCGGGTCCGTTAACACTGCAGCAGGAAGTAAGATCAAGATGAAACAGATGCAGGTCATTACTTTAAACGACATTAAAATTGTTCCACAGACGATGACTCAGTCGGGTGTTTTGAAAGCTGTATCGGTTGATCCCGCTAAACAAAATACAGGCCAGAATGCTTTCATATTTCATGTTTTCAGAGGAAATGAATCGGGAACTGTTTACCTGTGGGATAAGAACTCTGAAAAAATAGCTGAAGGTTCATGCACCGTCGGTGGTAATACATTTGAAATATCCTACGGTTCAAAAATGACAACCCTGCCTTTCAGCCTGAAACTGAACGATTTCGTTCTTGAAAGATACCCCGGATCGAACAGTCCATCGGGTTATAAAAGTGATGTCCTGCTAATCGATAAAACAGAAAATGTCGAAAAACCATTTATGATCTTTATGAATAACATCCTTAAATATAAAGGTTTCAGGTTCTACCAGTCTTCATATGATCAGGATGAAAAAGGAACCATCCTTTCAGTTAACCACGACCTTGTTGGAATGCTTGTAACTTATACAGGTTACGGACTTCTGTTTCTTTTTATAATTCTATCGCTGATTATAAAAAATTCTCTCTTCCGTAAAGTCAATGCCGGATACTGGTCATCTTCATTACGTAAAGTAGTTCCGGTAATGATCTTCTTTTTATTTATGTCAGGACTAAACAGTGCCTATTCACAGAAGCTGATACCAGACAAATCGACTTCCGAAGAGTTTGGCAAGGTACTGGTACAGGATCAGAAAGGCCGGACAAAACCTCTCTTTACATTAAGCAACGATATTCTTCGTAAAGTAACAAGGGAAAATGAATTTAAAAAGTTATCATCGATGCAGGTTTTTCTGGGAATTTATCTCGATTTTGATAACTGGAAGGATGTTCCAATGATTAAGGTCTCAAATAAGGATCTTCAGCGTTCAATAGGTATTAACGGAAACATGGCTTCTTTTTCTGACCTGGTTGACTTTAAAGGAACCGGAAATTATAAGTTATCAGAAAAGGTTAACCAGGCTTATGAAAAATCTCCCGGTGAAAGAAATAAGATGGATAAGGAAATAATGAAGGTTGACGAAAGAGTCAATATAATATATATGGTATATAAGGGTGACTTCCTGAAGTTATTTCCGCTCAAGGATGGAACCCATAACTGGGGAACGCCCGCAGAGGCTCTTAAGAATGCTGTAAGTAAGGAAGATTCTCTCTACCTGAATAAAATTATTCCATTATTTGATGAGGCTGTTCAAACGGGCAATATTGCAACTGCAAAACAGGTTTTCGGTTCGGTGAGCGATTATCAGTTGAGGTTTGCAAAGTACGATCTTCCATCAAAATCAAAAACAAATGCCGAATTGCTGTATTATAAGCTGAAAATATTTGAACGTCTCTTTCCGTTTTATGCAACTGCCGGACTGATAATGCTTATCGGGCTTATCGTTATGGTCATAAGAGGAAGAAAAGGAATTTCTTTATTTGTTAAGGTCCTGGGTTGGCTGCTCTTTGCGGGATTTCTTTTTCACACCTTTGGACTTGGCCTGCGGTGGTATATTGCTGGTCATTCACCCATGAGTAACGGTTATGAGTCAATGATATTTATCTCGTGTGTTACTCTGATGGCAGGATTCATTTTCAGCCGCAAATCGGCATTCGCCCTTTCCGCAACGGCTGTACTCGCATCAATGACACTTATGGTAGCTCACCTTAGTTTTATGGACCCTGAAATCACAAATCTCGTTCCGGTGCTTAAGTCTTACTGGCTTACCCTGCACGTCTCAGTAATTACAGGCAGCTATGGGTTCCTTGGGCTTGGAGCCATCCTTGGTCTGATAACCATGATCCTTCTGTCCTTATTAAATTCAAAAAACCGTGAAAGAATTTCCGCAACAATAGATGAGCTGACGGTTATCAACTTTAAGACACTTACTTTGGGTCTTTATTTTCTGACCATCGGTACTTTTCTTGGAGCAGTATGGGCAAATGAGTCATGGGGCAGATACTGGGGATGGGATCCCAAGGAGACATGGTCGCTTATTACAATTGTGATTTACAGTATTGTGTTACACTCGCGTATGATCCCGGGAATGAAAGATGTTTACGCCTTTAACCTGTTATCGCTTTTCGCCTTTTCATCAGTGCTGATGACCTATTTTGGTGTGAACTATTATTTATCGGGTCTTCATTCCTATGCGGCAGGCGATCCTGTTCCGGTACCGGTATTTGTTTATATCACTGTTATTGTGCTGGCAGCATTATCGTTACTTGCATATTTAAAATATAACTTCCGGAAGAAGGAAAAGTAGAAATAAAACAACGTTACATCGAAAGAACTGTACCTGTCATATTTAGTTTTTTCGAAATTTACGATGCGTTTTTAGCTGTTATCCCATTTAGTCTTTTGCCAGGCACTTATTGCACCTTCATTCTGGCATTTTGAACAGACCCAATGGATATCATCATTTTTGCCTGATATCTCACTTTTAATCAATCCCTGACAACCCTTTTTAAAGCACCTGATATTTATCTTCAAGATATGAAACAGGTTTATACCTCAATAACCTCCCCGGTATTCATCGTTTGAATCTTTCTGCACATACAGCCCTTTATATACCGTAAGTTGTTTTCTCCCGTACAATGGCCGGTATAGAATACCGGATATGTTTCACCTAACGCTTTAGTTAGCTTATCAATATATTCCGGACTTTCATTCTTTTTACTTATAGGATTATTAATATGGAAACCACCAAATGTGGCCTTGATTCTCATATTTTTAGAAAAGAGCTTTACCTCTTCTATTATATTGATAATCCCTGAATGCGAACATCCGGAAAATAATACTATTTCGTCATTTTCAATCAGCAGCATCACTAATTCGTGATTGAATTTATCAACAATAAACCGGTTTTTAGACTTTTCAAATAATGCTTTGTTCGCTTCGGGCTGAGGAAATACTTCCGGGAATCCTTCAAGGAGTATTATTTTATCTTCAATTTGTGTGTCTTCCTCAATGAAATAAATTCTGGTGTTTTGAGCAATAATCTTTTGATCGAGACCCACATAATAAGGGATAAACCCAAAGATCTTCGTATAGAATTTATTTGCTGCATTAATGTGCAAAAATATTTTTGCCTTTTTATTAATTTTCAGAAAGTGTTTTAAGCCACCTCCATGGTCAAAATGTCCATGGGAAATAACCAGGTAATCGGCCTGTGACAGATCAATCCCCATTTTCTCAGCATTATGAATAAACAGATCAGATTGCCCGGTATCAAATAATATTTTTCTCTCATCAAATTCTATAAACAAACTTAATCCATGTTCCGATTTAACATTCATGAAATTTGGATTAAAAACTGAATTCTCGGCAAGTACCGTTATTTTCATTTTCTTCTATTCTGTTTATTGCGTCATTTTTATGAAACTGCAACTTTTATATACTTTCAACCCATTTTATAATAAGTTCAGATCCTTTAAGCACTGTTGATTTTCCATGTGAACCGCCTTTTATTATTTCATAATTTTTATTCTGACCTTTCCAGGCAGCAAAAATTTCATCACACCCGGCTTTATCCACAATCAGGTCATTCTCACCATATAACAGCAGTAATAGATAATCAGCCTGCTGTGCATTTTTAACCATCGCAACCATAATCTTTTTTGATTCAGACATATAATGCATGCTGAAATATTTTACCAGTAAAGGATCATTGTTTCTCGTCTCCGATTCTCTTCTATCAGCCGCATTTTCTATTACAGAAGGATCTCCCGCCATATTTACAACTGGCACGTGTGGCGCAAAAATATAATAGCCTATATAATTTAGATAATCTCCAAAATCGGGGGTCATTCCTTTGGCTGATTTTAACTTATATGGAGGGTTTACAAGTATCAGTCCATCTGTATACTCCAGCTCATTGGCGATTATTAGTGCAATTGCACACGACATGCTATGTCCATATAAAATACATTTTCGTTTATTTTCCAGGGGAAATTTATCACCCTTTATAATTTCGACATAATCAGCAATAAGATCTGATAGATTTTGGCTGTCACCCCTTTTGCCCTCTGAATACCCTGTGGCAAGGGGATGAATCACTACAACACGATTTTCTCTGTTGCTCAATCTTTCAATAATCTCCTTTTCACTATTATGATTTATTCCGGTGATCCCTGAAACAATATAAATTGTGTTTTTAAATTCTCTTGCCGGAACGAATTCATAAACGAATATTTTTAATCCATCCCTTACAGTAATAAAAGAACCTTCCTCATTGTCTTTAGGTATAGGACGATCCGGATTTTTCATTCCGCTACAGGAGATTAACATAAGTGATATTAAAAACAATGCAACTCCTGATAATAATGAGTTTTTATTCTTTTTCATTGTTTTGTTTCAGACTATCAATGGCACCATCTATACGAACCCAGTATACATAAACATCTGAATAATCAGGTTTTGTACCGGTAGAATAAAACAGGTATTTGTTATCAGGAGTAACCCAGGGGCCCCAGCTTCCGAGTCCAAAGTCTATTTTCGGACCAAAATTTCTCGGGTTTGTCCAGCTGCCATCATTATTTCTGTAACTTATTGCTAATCCCGGACGGTTTGTCACAATCATATATGATTCGTCCCGTGAAACAAAGAAATCGAGATTTTCCCCGCCGGTATTTAACGGCCTTCCCAGGCTTATTGCAGTGGTATCAGCTCCTGTAATTATGACCATGCACCAGTCATTAAGTCCGGCTCCATTTCCGGCTATTGACGAGATATAATGATTCCCATTTCGTGTAACCTGGTAATAATGAGCTTTATCAAGTCTGGTTAAAATCCTTTTTGGATTGCCCCAGCCTGATCCGCTTTTGACCCCTTTAATCTCTGAATAATAAATATCCCTTCCATCATTGGAAATTGCGATCCTTTCGGCGGCGAAGAATCCCTGGTTTACAAACAAAGGAAGTGCTTTTGGTATGTTTTCCGGAGGGGTTTGACCCAGGTAATGGCTTCCGGCTGGTATTGATTGAGTAAAACAGGTAGTTGCCAGCAAGGAAAAAACAACAGTCAGGAGAATTGATTTTAATCCTGTACCAATTTGAAGATTATTATTTCTCATGTTTCTCAGGGTATTGGTTATACAATAATCAACCTCAAAGAAAACAAGGCAGCAGGCTCAATCAAAGAAAATTATGATAAGCGGTCGGATAAAATGATAAGCGGTTTTACAGGATTGAAAAGTCGGTCCGAATACCCTATTTTTCGAACAGATTTCAATTCTGCCCGGCTTCGCCAGTCAGGCGGATCGTTCTGGCGAGGGAAGTGTCAATAGCTGTTAAATTTTAAATTAATAAAATTTGCATGTTAGCGATAACATATACTGCTACATGTCAGAAACAGCATTTTTGTGACAAGGATTTACAGTTTTTTTTTAAACAAAACTGAAGATTTTACTTTAAGGCACTAATAATGGGAAGAGGATTCCGCAACAGAATATACACCGTTCTTGCGCAAAGACTATTTTATATTTTGGTCTAAGCTGACACCTAACTCTTTTACAAGTATCCTATTCTTTATTTATCTTCCAGGTCTTCGAAATAGCTGACAATAATAACCATGGTTCAATTATTATATTTATCAATGAATGAGATATAATACATGGGCCAATATTCCTATCGCCAATCAGATATATAATTGCCAGTGCAAATCCTAAAAAAGTGGTTGATAGAAATGAACCAATTAAAAATTGTCTGTATCAGCATAAATACCCATGCAAACCAGGGAGCAAACGTGTCAGTTGTTAGTCCCAAATGCTCAAACATAGGAATCCTGTATCCTATCAGATGCATTAAAATCGGACTGAACATAAATAATGACATTGTTAGTGTTATCAATCCTGTTTTGCGTCTACATGTTGTGCGTTGGATTAATTTCTTAGTTTCGTGTAAGACGATATTATATCTGTTTTGTTACGTTGAGTAGTTTCTTATAATGACGCACAACATGTTTGTTATAAGGCGTTTTTTAAATCCAGGTTATGTGTTAGAAAATTATCCCCTTAAACAAATCAAGCTTATTTTCAATTTGTATAAGTACTTTTAGTTGAACAGAAAGTTCTGTTAGCTTAATATGAATTCATGTTTGAAAAATATGGCATTTCCCTGCTCGCCTGTCTCATAAGAGCATCGACCAATCGCGCTGGAGAACCTAAAGAAGATGAAAGTTTATGATCAAAATTCCAGATCATTTTATTTGCACTCTGATCATGAATT
>Ga0209429_10000222_pt1 | contig 41586 bp, 36 predicted proteins | sample BarGraNGADG00212_3_FD_184493 | JGI IMG/M metagenome (GOLD analysis project Ga0209429, IMG submission 184493) | Arctic peat soil microbial communities from Barrow, Alaska - Barrow Graham LP Ref core NGADG0004-212 (SPAdes) (version 2) | ecosystem: Environmental > Terrestrial > Soil > Wetlands >... | reverse complement strand
CGCTCCGAGCCCTCCTTCAAGGCCTGGTCGGTCAGCCTTCCTTCCAGGAACGCCTGGTAGGTCGCGCGCCCCAGCTCGGGGAATGCTTTTTCCTTGTCCTTCTGAAGGCGCTTGACCTGCGCTTTGACCCTGTTGATATCTTTCTGAGGCTTGACACCGGCATCGCTGGCCATCTTGCTACCTCCACGACTCTCGTTGGGATTCCACTGTGGCAATCATTCTATCAAAGAGGGTGCGGGCCGGTCTCTTACTTGATGTTCCCGTACCCGGGGACGAACCGCATCGCTCGGTTGCGCGCCTCGGGGGACGACATGCTCATCCCCATCACGGCGAGGCCCCAGAAACCGCGGCGCACGGGCAGCGGCATGCGGTCGATTACCCGCTTGATGCGGAGGCTCGGCCGGAAGAACGACGTCAGCTGCTTGAACTCATCATAAGCGGCGCCCTTGTCGGTGACCGCCACAGCCGCTATCTTGCCGCTCACCATGGCCCCCAGCATCCCGAAGTTCAACACCGGCTCCATGACGCCCGCGAGCGTGCCCGCGACGATCATGTTGTTCTTGAAGAGGATGGGGTTCGAGAGCGACCGGTGAGGCGCCGCCCCGCCGATGAGGTCGCGCCAGCCGGTCAGGTGGAGGGTGTCCCGCTCCACGAACCTCTCGTACTTCTCCTTGTCACGCCGCGTCGGAGGCTTCGTCCTCTGGAAGAGGAGGGCGAACGCCGCGCCGTTGATGATGGTGGTGAAAGTGTAGTCGACGGAAAAGTCGTCGATGTAGGCCCAGGCCACGGTCCTCTCTTCATCCACGAGCCCCTTGGCGAACCAGCCCCAGAATGGGACGTACGGGATTCCCATTGCCTCGAACCCCCGGACGTCCAGGCCGGTCGCGATGATCGAGCCTTCGGGGAGCGCGGCGACGTCGGCCGGGCTCTTGAGCGCAAAGCCCCACTCGAACTTGACGCCCGCCTCGACCGCCGTGTCGTACAGAAGAGTGTCCAGGCTCGTCGAGCGGGAGCCGCGCTCAACCATGTAAGAGTCGGACCGGTCCTCGTGTTCCATCTCCACGCTCTTGCCAAAGACTTCGAACATCATCTTGTCTACGTGCTTGCAGGCCGGGGAGATGTCGATTCCCGTGTAAGACTCGATGGCCTGAAAGTCGAAAGGGCTCGATGCGCCGTCCGGCCTGAACTCGGGGCGCCCGCCGTGGCGGTTCTCCTTCTCCAGGACGGTGACCTCGCGTCCGTCGCGAGCCAGGTTGATGGCCGCGGTTAGGCCGGAGAGGCCGGCTCCAATGATCGTTATCCCCTGCTCCGCCATGGTACCCACCCGTGTTCGCCCTCAGGTACGAGCCTGACGCGGATATTCTATAGCCCGGGCGCGGCCCGTTACCAGCAGATGCCTGCCTTCCAGCGAGCGGGAAAGGTCAACGAAGTCAAAACGGATATGTCATAATCATGTCCGCAAAAGGAGAGAGAGATGGCGGTCCCATGGCCGAGCGACGAAGCGCGCGAGCGCTACATAGATTTCCTGGAGCTCGAGCTCCGGGTCCTCAAATCGGCGTCTGAGGGAAGCCCCGACACGGCGGTCCTCTCGGAGTTCGACCGTCTGCTCGGCGCCTCGTTTCCGAGGACCAGGGCTTTCATCGAATCGAGGGTCGGAAGCGATCCCGCGGGCGGCTTTTCCGACGAGGTCAGGACGGTGGCCTGGGCCGAGGCGCGCGCAGTGCCGTCTGGCGACTCGGCCGCGGTGGTGCCTGGGAACTGGACCGAGCGGCAGATCGGCGAGGATATCAACGCCTGTTTCCTCGAGGCCCGGCGACGGACGGGACTCTGAGGATCGCACTTGACCTGTCATATTGCCAGGGCAGACCAATCCCCTGATATAATTGTGGCAAGGGTAAGGCGGTTAGCTTTTGTCAGAGACCAAATCGAAGATACTCGTCATCGATGATGACAGAGACATGCTCAAGATGCTCGAAGCGATACTTATGCTGGACGGTTTCGAGGTCTGCCTGTGCAATGACCCCGAGGACGCCCTACAACTCGCGCATGACGAGCTTCCCGACCTGATACTCCTCGACATGATGATGCCGGGCAAGAGCGGCCTGGACGTGATGATGGAGGTCCGGGGCACAGAAGCCACCAGGAACATCCCCATACTCTTCCTGTCAGCGGTGGGAGACGAGGCGGTGGTGGTGAAGGCCCTCAAGGGGGCCGACGATTACGTCATCAAGCCGTTCAAGACCCTCGAGCTAGAAGCGAGGATCGACAAGATCCTCGAGCGCGCCGCGAAGCCCGTCCCCGAGTTGAAGGCGGGGAAGAGCACCAAGACTCAGCGGCTGCCCGTGCAGCGCGGAGACGAGACGTTCCTGGTGCCCCTGGTCGAGATATGTTACTTCGAGGCATCGGGAAAGTACTCGTACGCCCACACCAGGAGCAAGCGCTTCCTCACGGGGTACAGCCTGGGCCAGCTCGAGGAGCGGCTCCGGGATGGAACCTTCGTGCGCATCCACCGGTCGTACATCGTGAACGCCGATTTCATCCGAAAGGTGACCAGGGACAAGAGCAAGGGAACGCTGATCGTACTGGCCGATGACAAGGAGACAACCCTTAAGGTGAGCGAGTCCCACCTGCCCGTGATGAAGGAGAAATTAGGTCTTTAGCTCCCGTTATGACAATTCAACCGTTCCTGATTAGACCCCATTCGTTACCTGAAACGACCCCTTTACTTCCTGCGGCCCCAAAACCCGTATGCTCCTCATATAAAGAGCCGTTACACTTTGCGAGGAAGCACACCTGGCTGGGTGTAGGCAGATTCAGAAATCATCCTCAGTCTTACCTCGCAGAACCCGGCCATGAAGAAGGAGATTTCGATGGGCACTCGAAGGAAGGCGATTCTGGTAGCGCTGATTGTGGTGGGGGCGCTCACCCTATTCATGTGCGTTGGCGCTATCGGGGCAACACAACAGGACGTTTCGGTATCGGCCACGATCAACGCGACCTTGGAGTTGAACATGCCGACGACGTCCGTGACGTGGACCGGGGCACAGGCTATCCCGGGCACCACAGTGACCGCGCCGATCACAGCCACCATCAACAGCAACAAGGCGTACGCGCTCAAGGTCACGCAGAACCACGTCCTTACGGGCACCGGCACGACTCCACCGACAATCGCGTCGGCAAACTTCACATTTGGAGCAACGAATCCCACTGGCGGCACTTACAACGCGCCGGCCGGCACCGAGTTCGGTACGGCTGTCCGCGTGATAGAAGGTGCGCGTGGGAGCGGCCTGAGCACGACTATAACTTACAGCCTCACCGTACCATGGGACCAGGCGCCGGATACCTATACGGCGACGCACACCTATACTGCCACCCAGCCATAACCACGCTTATAGGTGTTGGTTCCGGGCAACGTAGAGGCCTTGAAATCAAGGGGTGCAAACCCCTTGATTTCTTTTGGAGAAGAAAATGAGAAGGACACTTGGCGCGGCAACCCTGACAATCATGCTGGCGGCGGGCCTCGTCGCCGGGCTCCTGCAGCCTGCGTTTCCCCAGGCGGCATTTGACCTGCTCGTATCTCCGGCGAAACTGGAGCTGCAGGTGGCGGCCGGGACGGGCCAGGATTTTGCGATTCACCTCAGAAACACCGGTGGCGAATCCCAGACGATGAAGATCTACTTCAACGACTATTCCATCAGACCCAACAACGATTTCATCTTCGAGCCGCCCGGGCATTACTCGTATTCCTGCGCCAAGTGGCTGCAGTCGGAGAAGACTTCGATAGTGGTCCCGGTTGGCCAAACGGTGTCGACGGGCTTCAGGGTCGACGTGCCGGCGAATGCCGAGCCGGGGGGTCACTACGGGGTGGTATTCTTCGAGCAGGTGCCCCAACCAAGCGAGGCCAAGGCTAACATCAAGGCGCTCCCGAGGATCGGCGCCCTCATCCTGGTGACGGTGCCGGGTCAGATAATCCGCGAGGGCGAGATCAAGAACGTCAGCATCACCAGCACGTGGTTCTGGCCGGCTCGCCGGCTCCCGGTGCTGCCGAGGAGGAAAGTCAGAGCACGGATAGTCTTCTACAACTCGGGAAACGTTCACCTGACGGTGAAGGGCTCCCTGGCATACAAAGCGTCTTTCGGATGGGGGTCGGGCAAGGTCGACTTCCAGGAGATCACGGTCCTCCCAAAGACGACGCGGTACCTCGAAACGGACATCCCTGACCCGCCGCTCATAGGCAGCTACAAGATCAATGCCAAGGTTGAATACGGCCCGAGCCTGGACGTCTTCGACACTACCAGGGTGAGCACGGGCTCTTTCAGCGAGTACCCGCTCTCCCTCCTGCTCCTGCTCGTCGTGGTCCTGGCAATAATCGCCCTGCCCGTCACCGTCCACTACGGTCGCAAGAAGAGCGCTGAAGAATCCGAAAAGCCTCAAGAGGAAAAGGAAGAGAAGACGAAGGGTGAAGGCGTGGCGGAAGAGAGTCAGGACAAAGAGGTCGAGTCTGAGAAGAAAGACGAAGGGACACGATCGGATTCAGGCGAGGAGACGGTCAAACCAGCCGGTCAAACCCCGGATGCCGTGAACACTGAAGACAACGACCAACTGGGGTTCCTTCGTTCTCTCGCGGAAGAGGCCGGGCTCGATGGAGGCAGGGGGAAGGAAGAGGAAGAAGGGGCATCTGACAGCGAGACACCAGTTTGCGGCGCTGAAGACGAGGGAGAGTCCGATAAAAAAAGCGCCGGCGAAGGCGCTGTAAAACCACCAAAGCGATGGTTCAAGGGACGACGTAAGTGACACTTTCTGGTCCGTCCAGACGAACCACTTCGACGTTTGAACGGCCTACCCCGTTGCCGGAAACGTGTATCAACCGAGGGACTGTGACCTGTACCGTGACTGAAGCGTTGTCAGCGAGGCACACTGAACCAGCGAGCGCGAGCGCCGCGACTATCATGAGACAGATTACAAAGATACCCACGCGACAACGCATTCAAACCACCTACACTACCAACCAGCCTACTTATTGCATCGGCAGGGGGAAGAGGGCTCCGGTCGGCACTTGTAGTGATAAATGGCGTTATACAGGTATGAAGGTTGGGACCAACCGGGTGGCTGGAAAGGTACCCATTAAGCAGGAGAGCCGGTCACCCGAATAGTGTATTAGCGGCAGTTGAGAATAGTCCGAGCCGGGAGGCGAGGTCGTGAGAACAATGAAGAGCCGCCTGTTGATAACATTAATCTCGGCGGTGCTCATACTGGGTGGCCAGTCCATGTTGGGCTCGTCAGCGTCTGCGACCGGATCCGGTGGAGGCTACACCTGGGTACAGCAGAGCCCGTTTCCGGGGGGAGACGCCATCTCCAGCACCAGTGCCATCTCCTCGACAAGTGTCTGGTCGGTGGGTGGACAGGGCTCCGCTTTTTATTGGAACGGGACCAGCCTGAGCAAGCAGTGGACCGGAACGACCAACGACCTGTTCGGGGTATCAGCGCTCGCAGAGGGCGCCGGATCCCGTGTGTGGGCTGTGGGCCAAGGTGCCGTCATCCGGTACTACAACGGCACCAGCTGGGTGGGTCAGGCCAGCCCCAACCTAGGCTACAGCTACGACCTCTGGTCGGTGTCCGCCATCCGGCTTGGCGTCAACACCTACCGCGCCTGGGCGGTGGGGACGACGGACGGCTTCCATAACGCCATCATCCTCTACTACGACGGCACCAGCTGGTCTACGGACGAGAACTACGCAACCGGACAGTTCAACGACGTACAGGCGCTCTACATATCTGGCAGCACGTACGTGTGGGCGGTAGGGTCGGACACCGTGAACCACGGCCGGGTGATGTTCTCGACCGGCAATGGGACGTGGACTTCGCGGAACACCACCTATGCGCTCTTGTCGCTTGCCGCGGTCGACGCCAACAACCTGTACGGGGTCGAGTGGGACGGCTCGGTGCTAAGCTCGACAAACGGGGGCTCGAGCTGACCCTGCAGTTCCAGGACTACTGGCCGGCGAGCGTCAACGCCTCGGCGACGAACAACGTCTGGGTGGTGGGCTGGGATGGAAAGACCCGCACGTACACCACGTCCTGGGGCGCTGTCCAGACCGTCACCGACAAGGACCTCTACGACGCCGCGGTGGTAGCAACCAACAGCGTCTTCGCCGCCGGAAACCAGAGATTCCTGACTTACACCGGCACCTGGTCGTCGAGGACAGGCGGAACCGGCCAGACGGTCTACGGGATCGACGGCTACGGCGCTACCGGGGTGTGGATGGCCACTGCGTACGACGCAACGTACGGAAACGTACAGGTCACCACTGACGGTGGACGCAGCTGGACGACCAAGACGACTCCGGACAACGCAAAGAACATGCAGAGCGTTTCCGTCATTGACCAGAACAACATCTGGATCTGCGGAGACCGCTACATCTACTACTGGAACGGCACTGCATTCACGCAGCAGTTGAGCGCCAACATAATCGTGAGGGGCATATCGATGGCATCGACCACCAGAGGCTGGGCGGTGACCAATGACGGGCGCATCCGCTACTACCCTGGCACTAACTGGAACGATAGCTACAACACCCGCGGAGACGTGTACGGGGTGTCCGCCGCCGACACGACCCACGTCTGGGCCGTCGGGGCCGCCGGTGGTATCTGGTATACGTCGACCGGTGGCAGCGCCTTCACCCAGCAGACGAGCGTCCCGAACACGACGACCACTCTCTACGGGGTCACAGCGGTGAACTCCTCCACTGCGTGGGCGGCAGGATCAGGTGGCGCGATATGGTATACGACCAACTCGGGCGCCACCTGGAGCGCCCAGACGAGCGGCGTTTCGGTTGCGCTTCGAAGCGTGTCTGCCGTCAACGCGAGCACCGCCTGGGCAGTAGGGGACGGCGGCAAGATAGTCTACACCACCAACGCGGGCGCCACCTGGACACTACAGACCAACGCCTCTACGACCGACCTCTACGCAGTATGGGCCTACGACGCGAACAACATATGGGCCTCAGGACTCAGCGGGACGATGCTCTTCGCAGACCCCCCGTATGTGGGTGCGGTGTCCCCGCGCTACACGGCCCCCGGCTCGACTGTGGACGCGGTCGTCTACGGCGGCTACACGCATTTCGACAGGTACAGCAGCGTAGTGGACATGGGGACGGGTGTGACCGCGACGCCGGTTGACAACGACAACAACTCCACCACCTGGATGGCCACCCAGATCACCGTGGACCCGGGCGCGGCGCTCGGGCCCAGAGATGTGAACGTGACGACCGGAGACGAGGTGGCAGTGACACTGAAGGGTGGCTTCGTGGTGGGCACCCAACCGACCATTGCCGAGGTGTCGCCGGCCAGCGCCGCCGCCGGCTCCACGCTGGACGTGGAGGTGGCCGGCAGCGCCACGGGGTTCGACGATACCAGCCAGGCACTGTTCGGGGCCGGTGTGACCGTCAACTCCCTCGCCGCAAACGGGCCAAACAAGGTTGTTGCCAACATCACCGTTGCAGACGGTGCCGCCCCCGGGGCGAGGGACGTCAACGTCGTCACCGGACAGGAGGTGCCCATGGCTCTGGCCGGGGGCTTTTCTGTGCTTCCAAGGCCGCAGGTGACCGCGGTATCCCCGGACCTCGGAAACGCGGGCGACATGATTACCATCGACGGAGCCGGGTTCGGGGACGAACGCTCATACCTCGGGGGGCACGCCGTCTCCCTGGTTGAGTTCGGCGGGAAGCCGGCGGCCGCCTGTCCCACCTGGACCGACAACCGCATCGTCTGCGAGGTCCCGGGCAACGTCGAGAGCGGACCGGTTACCGTCAAGACGCCTGGCGGCACCTCCAACGCCTACAAGGTATTCGACGTCAACTACCCTGCTCCCACCATAACCTCCATCACTCCTGACTCAGGCACCCGGGTGACAAAGGTCAGCGTGACCGACCTTGCGGGGACAGGCTTCCGCCCCGGTGCGTCCGTGCGCCTGGAGAGAAGCGGCCAGGCTGATATCTTGGCCACGGACGTCAGCGTGACATCTCCCACCAGGATTACCTGCCAGCTGCCGATATCAGGGGATGCCGCGACGGGGGCGTGGGATCTGACCATGGAAAACACGGACCATAAGAGCGCGACTTTGAACGGGGCGTTTGCGGTGAAGGCGGCAGGGTCGGGCGGCTCGACCTGGTACCTGGCCGAAGGCTCGACGGCATGGGGCTTCAACACGGACATCGCCATCATCAACCCCAACAACCAGCAGGTCACAGTACGTGTCACGTACCTCACGAACGGCGGTCCGGTGCACAGGCCTGACATCACGATGGCTCCGCTGAGCCGCACCACCATCAATCCCGTCGACCAGGACAACCTGCTCAATACCGACTTCTCCACCAAGGTCGAGTGCCTGGAAGGCAAGTCGATCGCCTGCGACAGGACCATGTTCTGGCGCGGACCGGGCGCGCAGGGCGCGGAAGGCCACTCCTCGATCGGGGTCACCAACCCCGCCACCGCCTGGTACCTGCCCGAGGGCTCGAGCGCCTGGGGATTCGAGTGCTGGCTCCTGCTGATGAACCCGTCGAGCACCCCCGCTACCTGCACCGTCACCTACATGGTGGAGGGCACCGGGCCGGTCCTCAAGCAGAAGACCGTGCCGGCGAACTCGCGGGCGAGCTTCAATATCGCGGACGACATAGGATCGGCGGACGCCTCCATCATGGTGACCTCCGACGTGCCGGTGATCCCGGAGCGGGCGATGTACCGCAACAACCGCAGGGAGGGCCACGACTCCATCGGGGTCACCGCCCCCTCGAACGACTTCTACCTCGCCGAGGGTTCCACGGCCTGGGGCTACACGACCTACGTGCTCATCGAGAACCCGAACCCGGGCCCCTGTGACGTCACGGTCTCCTACATGACCCCCGACGGCAAAGTGACGAAGCCGGCGTTCACGCTGCCGGGCCTCTCCAGAAAGACCATCAAGGTGAACGACGCCCTTCCCGGAACGGACCTCTCGGCCATGGTCCACGGCACCCTGCCCATCGTGGCGGAGCGCGCGATGTACTGGGACAACGGGACCGGCGAGGCGTGCCACGACTCCATCGGGACGCCCTCGGCGCAGCCCACCTGGTACCTCGCCGACGGCCGCAGCGGGTACGGCTTCGAGCGCACCTTCGAGACGTGGACTCTGGTCCAGAACCCCAACGACACCCCGGTGGACATCAGCGTCACATACTTGACGTACAACGGCGCGGCCAACAAGTCTTTCACAGACACCATCCCCGCGAACTCGCGGCGCAGCTACAACATGGCGGACAAGATCAAGGACGCCAGCGCGGGCACCGTCGTGGAATCGAAGACCGCGGGGAAGAACATCATCGTGGAGCGCTCCATGTACTGGGACAACCGGTCGGCGGGCACCTGCACGATCGGCAGCTGGTAGGCTAAACTTTTTAGGGTCTGGCCCCAAGAAGTTTAGGTAGGCTAGTCGGCCTGCTCGGCCGCCTCTCGCTTGTCGCGCATGAAGTACTCGCGATACCGGTCCTTCTTGTCCCCCAGAGGGATCACCGAGACCGCCGCGATGAGGACCCCGGCTACCAGCAGGGCGATAGAGACTCCGTGCACGACGTAGGTCAGCCCGAAGATGTGTATGGTCCTGGTACCCACCACCGCGGCGATCACGCCGGAGACGCCGGCGCCCACCACGAGGAATATCCGGGCGATGGCGTGAAACGCCGCAAAAGCTTTGCCCCTGTCCCGGTCATCGATACCCTCCTGCACCATGGTGATGATTATGATGAGGAGCATGCCGAAGGCCGCCCCGAAGAAGCTCGCGAGCAGGTAAACCAGTGGAAGCCACTGGACTATAGACATGCTGACCATTATGCTGCCGGCGACAAGGAGCGCGACGCGCAACATCCACGGCTTCTCCTCGTGTTTCACGAGCACCTGGAGCATCACGACCCCGGCTATCATGCCGATCCCGAAAAGCGCCATCAGGAATCCGAAGGCGGCGTCCGACCTGGCGCCCAGAACCTGCTTGACGTAGCCGATGCCCACGGCGTAGAGGCTGCCACCTCCGATGCAGCCCATAGCAGCGCCGACCATCAGTGACCGGGCGAACGGGTTTCTGGCCGCGAAGGTCATGGACTCATAGAAGCTGGCGGAGAGCTCCTCCTCGGTAAGGTGGTCCTTCGGCGAGGCAAGGCGCATGCGCACGTAGAACGACACGGCGAGGAAGAAGCTGAGCGAGTCGAGGAAGAAGGCGATGGACTGCGGGTGCGTGGTAAAGAAGCCGCCGTTGACGAACAGGCTCGTGAGCGGCGAAGGCACCACCATCAGACCGAACAGCACCGCCGCGAGCGGGATGACACCGTATGTGGTTGCCATCGAAAGAGAGTTCGCCATGGTGAGCTGCTCGGGGGCGACCAGGTTGGGGATGCTCGCGTCGCGCGCGGCCAGCCAGACGATAGACAGCCCTTCCAGGAAGAACAGCAGCAGGTACACTTCCCAGAGTTGCGTCATGAAGGGGGCGGCGAGGATGATCGTTCCGCGCGAGATGTCGCAGAAGATCATCAGCCTCTTGCGGTTCACCCTGTCCGAGAAGAAAGCCGCGAGCGGCCCGCTGAACAACGCCGGTACGATGCGGAACGCGAGCATGCCGCCGACAGCGAGGGACGAGCCGGTGATGCGGTAGACGAGGGACATCAGGGCGAACGTCGCGACCCAGTCGCCTGTGCAGGATATCAGCTGACCCCAGAACAGGCGCATGAAGTTCTTGTTTCGCACGAGGGTGCCGAACTCGCTCTTCACGTCACCCATCTGGCCTGCGAGGCCGTTCGCGTCTGCCACTTATGTCCTTCCGAGCCGTACATGCAGGAACAGGCCATATTCTAATGTATATTGCCTTGACGGGCTGTTCCACGAATACCGATACTGATGTATCACTGGTAGCATCTTCGGGGACTCGATTCAATGATTTCTGTAAGGTTATCCGGGTCCAGGGGAGGACGGGAGGGGAAATGATCGACCCTGAGAAGCTGACGGTCAAGGCCCAGCAGGCCCTCGAGCAGGCGCAGTCGATCGCTTCCGGTCTGCAGCAGCAGGAGGTCGACGTGGAGCACCTCCTCCTTGCGCTGGTGGGCCAGAGGGAAGGAGTCGTCACGCCGCTGCTGCAGAAGCTCGGCGCGCGTCCGGAAGCCCTCGAGGAAGCCATCTCCAATGAGCTCGAGTCACGGCCGAGGGTCAGCGGAACGAAGAACCAGTTCATCTCCCGCGGCCTCGAGCAGGCCCTCGACCTCGCCTGGAGCATCGCCCAGGGCTTCAAGGACGAGTACCTCAGCACCGAACACATGCTGCTCGCCATACTCCAATCGCCCGGGCGCGCCGCCCAGATCCTCAAAGAACACGGGGTCACCGCCGACGACGTCCTGGCGGCGCTCGCCGACATCCGCGGGTCGCAACGGGTGACCGACCAGAGCCCGGAGGAGAAGTACCAGGCGCTCGAGCGGTTCGCGCGGGACCTCACCGCCGAGGCGAGGAAGGGGAAGCTCGACCCTGTGATCGGCCGTGACGATGAGATAAGGCGCGTCATCCAGGTGCTCTCCAGGCGCACCAAGAACAACCCCGTGCTCATCGGGGACCCGGGAGTGGGCAAGACTGCCATCGCCGAAGGCCTCGCCAGGCGCATCGTGGACGGCGACGTCCCCGAGAGCCTGAAGAACCGGCGGCTCATGGCACTCGACATCGGTGCGCTGGTCGCGGGCGCCAAGTACCGCGGCGAGTTCGAGGACAGGCTCAAAGCCGTGCTCAAGGAGATAGACCAGGCGGAAGGCGAGGTCATCCTGTTCATCGACGAGATGCACACTCTCGTAGGTGCGGGCGCCGCCGAGGGCGCGGTCGACGCGTCCAGCATGCTCAAGCCTGCGCTCGCCCGCGGCGAGCTCCACGCCATCGGCGCGACGACCCTCGACGAATACCGCAAGTACGTGGAGAAAGACGCCGCGCTCGAGAGGCGGTTCCAGCCGATCATGGTCCAGGAGCCGTCTGTTGAAGATACCATATCGATCCTCCGGGGCTTGAAGGAGCGCTACGAGGTCCACCACGGGGTGAGGATCCAGGACGCCGCCCTGGTTGCCGCCGCCATCCTGTCGGACAGGTACATCACCGACCGTTTTCTGCCCGACAAAGCGATCGACCTCATCGACGAATCCGCCAGCCGGCTGCGCATCGAGATAGACAGCATGCCCACCGAGGTCGACGAGGTGGAGCGGCGGATGAAACAGCTCGAGATCGAGCGCGAGGCTTTGAGAAAAGAGAAAGACAAGGCAAGCATGGAGAGGCTGGAGAAGCTCGAGAAAGAGCTTGCAGACCTGAGCGAGGAGAACCAGGAACTGCTGGCTCACTGGCAGAACGAGAAGGCCGCCATCTCACGGCTCCGCGAGCTCAAGGAGCGCATCGAGGCGCTGAAGTACGAGGAGCAGACCGCCGAGCGTGAGGGCGACCTCGAAAAAGCGGCCGAGATAAGGTACGGGACCCTGGTGCTCTCGGAGAAGGAACTCGAGGAGGAGAACGCCAGGCTCATGGAGTTCCAGAAGGACCGCAAGATGCTCAAGGAAGAGGTCGACGAGGAAGACGTGGCTGAGGTCGTCGCCAAGTGGACCGGCATCCCGGTGTCACGTCTGATGGAAGGCGAGGTCGAGAAGCTCATCAAGATGGAGGACCGGCTTCGAGAGCGCGTGGTCGGCCAGGACGACGCCGTCGCCACGGTGTCGAACGCGATCCGCCGTGCGCGCGCCGGGCTCCAGGACCCCAACCGCCCTATCGGCTCTTTCATATTCCTGGGCCCTACCGGCGTGGGGAAGACAGAGCTCGCCAGGGCGCTCGCGGAGTTCCTGTTCGATGACGAGAGGGCGATGGTGCGGCTGGACATGAGCGAGTACATGGAGAAGCACACCGTCTCGAGGCTCATCGGGGCGCCCCCGGGTTACGTCGGATACGAGGAAGGCGGCCAGCTCACCGAGGCCGTGAGGCGCAGGCCTTACACGGTGATACTGCTGGACGAGATCGAGAAGGCCCACGAGGACGTGTTCAACATCCTCCTGCAGATAATGGACGACGGAAGGCTGACCGACGGCCACGGGCGCACGGTCGACTTCAAGAATGCGGTCGTCATCATGACCTCCAACATAGGAAGCCAGTCGCTGAATCTGGCAGCCGGCATCGACCGTGAGGAGGCCGAGGCCATGGTCCTCGAGGAGCTGCGGGCGAGGTTCCGCCCGGAGTTCCTTAACAGGGTCGACGAGATACTGGTCTTCAATCCGCTGACCATGGAGGACATCAGGAAGATAGTGGACATCCAGATACGCCTCCTCGCTCATCGGCTCGAGGACAGGAAGATAAGGATCGACCTGAGCGATGAGGCGAAAGACCTCCTCGCCGACAAAGGCTTCGACCCCTTCTACGGCGCGCGCCCTCTGAAGAGGGTCATACAACGCGACATCCAGGACGCCCTTGCGCTCAAGATCCTCAACGGCGAGATCGTGGAGGGAGACCGGGTCGAGGTCGGGGCCTCAGGCGGTGATATTACGTCCGAAGTGAGGGCGCCGGCCTAGCGGCGGCGCTGCGTGTGCGGCACCAGTATGGCGAGCGCGATATAGCTCGCCAGTATCACCAGCACCACGATGTGAAGCGGTATGATCCACTTCATGTTGGGGATCAGCGCGATTATCGCTGTCGTCAGCGCCAGGACAAGCAGCATCGCGAGCACCCTGTTACGCCTTGTTTCCATGTCCGCGCGCGCTCTCGTGCTGGGGTATGGCACGAACTCTTCAGAGCGCTCGTCAAGGTGATCGGAATAGTGGCCGCGGCGGACGTATGGTTCGGGCTCGGAGGCGCGCGCGAAATACTGGCCGCGCGGCTGATGGTTGTGGGTGCTGACCGCCAGCGCGGTCATGCCGCGCCTGAAATCGGAGACCGTTTCGAGGGGAGAATCGAGCGATCGCTCCTTGAGGAACCCCGGTAGAAATACCACTCCCGCACCAAGCATCAGAAGCAGCAGTAATAAAATCTCCAAAAAATCTGTCCCCTCGTGCGCCACTGTAGAGGTACTACTACATATTGATGTCATGGGCATGTTAGCACACAAGATACAGCCAGACAAGGGGGGTTTTTTGATTTTTTTGGGCTTGAAACGTTCGGAAAACAGGCACAAACGGCGAAAAATGCCTTGTTGAAAGGATAAATTAGAGTTGTTGATGTTGAAAATAGGGGTTATATTTTTTTTTGAAATTCTTTTGATGAAGGTATCACGATTGAGCAATATGTTTGTTTTGTGATTCTTGCCTGAACAAAGCAGCCGGCTTGAGCGTCTCTACTCAATAATGCCGGCCGATGACGCCGGTCCGGCATTGTCGCGCCGGAACGTATTCTTATCAGAGGGCCGAAAGGTCACCGGAAAGCGCATTAACATTGACACGGCAACAGAATCGCGGAAACGACGAGCGAGATCAGCCTGGAAGAAGTTGCCGCAGGGCCTCATAACGAATTAACATATAGGCTACTTTGACGGTATACGGCGGAAGGCGACATGGGCAAGCATTCAACGCAGCGCACAGGATACTGGGAAGCAAGGCGGCGCAGGAGAGACCTTCGCAAGAAGGCTAACGCCAAGGCGAAAGGCCCGAGGCAGCGCGGCTCGATCAGCATGTCCTCTTTCATCCTGTTCTTTGCGATAGGGATAGCCCTTGGAGGGGCCCTGGGGTTCTATGCGAAGCCCCTCGCCAAGCTGAGCGCCAAGGTCTACCTCTCCTTCAAGCTCAACAAATCTCGCGTGGGTGGACAGGAGGCCAAGAAAGTCCAGCACGCGCTGAGCACCCTGTCCACCGACCCCAACCAGAGTGTGAACACGTTGATCCTTGGAAGCGACGCCGGCAGCAACAAGGGTGAGGGCGGATGGTGCCGCAGCGACGTCATGATGCTGGTCTGCCTCCAGGAGCGTGACAAGCGCGCGGTCGTGTTCTCGATACCAAGAGACACCATGATCCAGATGCCCGGCTATGGGACCCAGAAGATCAACGCGGCCCATGCCTTCAAGGGGCCTTCGGGTGCCATCGATGCGGCCAAGAACCTCCTCGGGATCGACGTCCACCACTACATCAGCATGCAGTTCGAGGGCTTCAAGAAGATCGTCAACTCGCTGGGTGGCGTGCCCATACACTTGAACTCGGCAATAAACGACCCTCACGCCGGGTACCTGCCCCCGGGCGACCTGCTGCTCGACGGCGAGCAGGCGCTGGTCGTGGTCCGCAGCCGGAAGCTCCCTAACGGCGACGTGGACAGGATCAAGAGCCAGCAGGCATTCATCAAGGCCCTGATGGCGAAGGCGGAATCACAGAAGAGCGTCTGGAAGGCAAACCAGTTGGTGGACATAGTCTGCGCCAACTGCAAGATGGATTACTCGGCGGGGCAACTGATGGACCTCGCCCAGGAGCTGCAGGGGTTCAGCCTCGACAACGTCCAGTTCGTGACCGTTCCGGGCGACTCGAAGTATATCGGAGGCGTCAGCTACTTCGTCGCAAACATGCCGCTCCTCGCTCAGGTGGCGAGCGAGGTCAAGACGAACACACAGATCACGCCTGCGATGCAGGCGAAGCTCCAATCAGGGGACAGCCGTCGTATCGAGGAACTGAACGCGCCGAACGCGGACGCGATAACGGTCCTGAGCGGGGCTAAGGCGTCGGCTTGGGCGGTACCTACCGTAGCGCAGGAGTTGAGGTTGCTGGGCCACGAGAAGGTCTATGAAGGCTCCACCAAGCAGCCGCTCGCGAAGACCACCATCTACTACAGGCACGAGGCAAAGGACAATTTCGAGCTTATCAAGAAGTCCGTGCCGGAGTTCGCCAACGCCGATATCGTGCCCAACGACCAGATCCCCGCGCAGTATAACTCGCCGGTCGTGGTGGTGCTGGGCCCGGGGTTCACCACCCCGAACCTGGTGTCCCTCTACGGGCGCATCGCGCGCCCCGCGTTCAACTTCGAGAACCTCGGCAAGAAAGTCAACTCGTTCAGCTAGCGGGCGGGCGGCTGAGGGGACCCTCTTATTTCGAACCTTGAACTGGAGCCTGTTTCGCGTCCGCGGGGCACAGCGAAACGGAGATCTCACCTGAGCAGGCGGCCTGCGCGAGCAGCTCGGCCTCGCGCGGGGCGACCAGCAGCGTTATGGCCGGCGCGCCCGACTCTTGAGCTGCGTCGTCGTCCTGCGCACCAGCATCTCCGATGCTCAGGATGAGCCTGCCCGTCAGCAGAGTGCCGGTGCGAGGAGGCTCGCCGCTGGTCGAGAGGACGTCGACCCTGTCACCGGGGCGCAGGTCGGCGGACCCCGCGGTGCTCCTCGAGAGCAGGATGGTGTATGCGCGCATGTCCGGCGGGATGCGGGCTGCCAGGTTCGCCGCTCCCTTCCCACCCGCGATCGAAGACGAGGTGACCGGCTCTCCTTTGCCGATGAACCTCAGCGCCCGGGAACCGACGATATCCGATGAGTCGCGGAGGGTTCCGGGGACGAGGTAATCGCGCGGCAAGCTCCAGCTGCCCAGCATGTCGTCTGTTATCGCCGCGCCCATGGCGATGTCGTGCCGGGCGACAGGGACCTTGACGAGGCTTCCACCCCGCTCGCCTTTCATCGTCTTGGATACGTACCCGAGCAGCATCAAGCCGGCGATGACAGCAAAGGCGGTGCCGATGGCGGTGCTGAGCCCGGGCCTTGAGGAGAAGTTCTTGAAGAGCCGCATACCTGGTCCTTTCAGATGAAGGCGGTGGAGAGAGGGAGACGGACTGACGCACAGCAATACAAGCTCATGTTATAGCAGACCAAGCCCGCGTGTCAAGCGCGAAGCGCCCCGGCGGTCGCCGTGATTCCGTGTCACAGGGGGGTGCTACGATGCGGCCATGAAGACAATCGCACGCATAAGCGCAATCACGGCCCTGCTCTCTCTGGCCGGCCTCGAGTCGCACGGCGCCTGGGCATGGCTCGTGCTGGCGGTCGGGCTTGCCGCGGTCGTTGTTCTGTTCGCCGCGTGCTCGCGGCTGGGTTACTTCGAGACGCGCGGCGTGGATACCGGGGACGCCCGGGTTTTCTCTCTGGAAGAGCGCCGACGGGCCACCTCGCGCGAGTCGACACCGCAGGGAACCGCAGCGGGGCAGGCGTCGCGGCGCTAGATGTCGATGAATTCGACCGTCCAGTCGGACATGTCGAGGAAGAGCATCTTCCCGCGAAGCGTGGTCCCGAGCCCCAGGATCACCTTGACCGCCTCCTGCACCTGGATGACCGCCGAGAGGACCGGCGTGGTCGCCGGATTGCCGGTCTCGACCTCGATGCCTCTCGTCTTCTCTTCGCCTTCAGGGGTGGGGGTGAAGCTCGTGAGCCCGGGGTCGCCGGGGAACACCGTCGTCGCCTGCAAGGCGGTGCCCGCTATGGCGCCGTGTATCATCACGACCCCCGCGCTGGCGCACGCCGCCTGGAGGGCCAGCCGGTCGTCGAGGGTGTCGAGCGCGTCGATGACGGCGTCCGCCCCTGTTACCAGTTCGGGAAGGTTCTCGCTGTCCGCTGTCATGTGCCGGCGGATGACTTCCACGTCGCAGTTGATCTCCAGGATGCGGTCCGCGGTGACATCGACCTTGGAGACGCCGAGCACGTCGCTGCAGGCGAAGTTCTGCCGGTTGAGGTTCGTCTCGTCGTAGACGTCGGGGTCGACTATCACGATGGTCCCTACCCCCATCCTTGCCAGCAGCTCCGCCGCGGTGCCGCCGATGCCTCCGGCGCCGACGAGGAGCACCCGGGAGGAAAGCAGCTTCGCCTGCCCGCCCAGGCCGATGGTGCCGATGTTCTTCACGTAGCGCAGGGGTAGAAAGCCGTTGTCCAGTGCGAACGCCGAGACCTCTCGCGTGGTCAGGCCGTGTTCCTCAGCGATGGTGGCTATGTCATGGATGGAAAGGCACTTGTAGAGCTCGCAACCCTCCTGGCGGTCGGCGGCCGCGGCTTTGACTGACTCCAGAAGCCCGGGCGTCGGTCCCATGCTCAACCTCCGGATATCGCGGGTATTATTGCTACCGTGTCACCGTCTGTGATCTTTGTTTCGAGGCCCTGGCGCTTCTTGTTGATGGTGACCGAGCCCACCATCCCCCGCGGTATGCCCAGGGCGTCGATCAGCCCCCGGACATCGGTACCCTCCGCGACCGCCAGGTCGAAGTCGGTCTTCTCGAGCCTCGGGCTCGCCTTGCCGAGCAGTATGGTGGCGACTTTGACCTCGATGTCCATTCGATGCTCCGCGTCGTAGAGACGAGTGCGGCGTCCGCAGGCCGCGGTTCATTGTTGAGGCGCGTTGGTCCTCGCCTTAATGTACCGCATCAGCTCGTCCACCGTAAGGATTCCCTCGACGTGCCCATCCTCCATGACCAGCAGGAACTGGTCGGCGCGCAGCACCCTACGCATGACCTTGTCGAGACTGGCGTCCGGCTCGATCACCTGGTCCTCGGTGAGCGGGCGTGCGACACGCCCCGCGTTGAGGACGTCCCACTCGGAGGGGTTGATGGTGACCAGGTCGTCCCGGTTGACGAGGCCTGTCACTTTGCCCGAGTCGTCGACGACGGGGAACGCCGGCAGGTGGTAGACGTTGAAGTAGTTGTTGCGCAGCGAGGTCAGTGTGGTGGCCTCGCCTACCAGTGGGACGTCCTTGAACATGAGGTCGCGGACCTTGGTGTCGGCGACCGCGAGCCTGAACAGGGTCTGCTGGTAAGAGGCCCTGGAGAGCTGGAAGACGAAGGCGCCGATCAGGATGAGCCAGAAGCCGCTGAACATGCCGCCGTTGACCGCCACGATGAAGAAGAAGCCGACGGCGGCCATTCCGATGGCTACAACCTGCCCTCCGATGCTGGCCGCGCGGGTGGCCTTACGCAGGTCTCCGGTGATCTTCCAGAGGATAGCGCGGAAGACCCTGCCACCGTCGAGCGGGAACCCGGGCAGGAGGTTGAAGGCGCCCACGAACAGGTTGATGGTGAAGAGCAGGTAGAGCGGAGCCACGAGTATCGGGCCGCGGGTGGGGCTCGAGGCCACCAGGCGGTACAGCAGGTAGAACACCCCGGCCAGGAAGAAGGTCATCGCCGGCCCGGCAATAGCCATTTTCAGCTCGGTCCCCGGGTCGGTGACGTCCTCGCTCATCTCGGCGACGCCGCCGAAGATGAAGAGGGTTATGCGGTTGATCTGAATACCGTGGCGCTTCGCGACGTAACTGTGGGAAAGTTCGTGCGCGAGCAGGCACGCGAAGAACACTACCGCGGTAAGAAAACCGGCTATCCAGGGCCAGGGACCTCCGGGGTAAGGCTTGCCGTGCGCCGGGAACCGCCGAATAGTGTCGCCGAGGAAGAACCCGATGAGGACGAAGATCACGAGCCAGGTCGGGTTGATGACTATCTCGATGCCCAGTATCCGGGCGATCTTGAAGCCGCTTCGCGGAAACATGGCCTCCCCCTCAGGGCTCGAAGTGGGAGACTTGCTTGAGCATCCGGAAACGGCGCTCGATGTCCGAGCGGCCCAGACCGGTCATGCCGTCCACGCTGAACTTCTCCACGCAGAACGATGCCATCACGGTGCCGTAGATGACCGCGCGGCGGATGTTGCTCTCGGAGGTGTCGCCGGTCAAGGCGAGGTGCCCCATGAAGCCGCCCGCGAAGGAATCGCCGGCCCCCGTAGGGTCGAAGACGGATTCGCACGGGTAGGCCGGGGCGCTGAAGAAGCAGTCCCTGGTGAACATCATCGCGCCGTGTTCGCCCTTCTTGACGATGGCGGTGGTCGGCCCGAGGTCGAGCACGCCGCGCGCGGCTTTGATGAGGTTGGACTCGTCGGTGAGCTGGCGGCACTCGGCGTCGTTGAGCACCATAACGTCGACCCGCTTCATCGTTTTCAGAAGGTCCTCCCTGTAGCCATCGATGTAATAGTCCATGGTGTCACACGCCACGAGCTCGGGTTTCGCCACCTGGTCCAGCACCGACGACTGCAACGCCGGGATGATGTTCGCCAGGAAGACGAACTCGCTGTCCACCTTGCTCTTCGGGATGACGGGCTTGAACCCTTCGAACACGTTGAGCCTGGTCTCGATGGTGTCGCGTTCGTTGAGGTCGTAGCCGTAGACGCCCGCCCAGCGGAAGGTCTCTCCTTCCTCCACGGTCAGCCCGCTGGTGTCGATGCCGAGAGAGTCGAAGAAGTCGATGTTCTTTTGCGGGAAATCGCTGCCCACCACCGCTACCACGGAGACGTCCGTGAAGTACGAGGCGGCGACTGAGAAGAATGTCGCCGAGCCGCCCAGGGCGTCCTTCACGGCGCCGAACGGGGTCTTGACGCTGTCGAGCGCTACCGAACCTACGACCAGTACGCCCATGGTCAGTCCCTCGGGGGGAGGTATTTGGATAACAGCAGGCGGAGCCTGTTCCGCGTGACGTCCGGGACGCAGTCCGGGTTGGTCGCGATAGCATCGGCGAGGGCGCTCCTGCAGGGGCAGTCGCTCAGGTCCGGGACGTGCAGGATGACCTCCTTGAGGATGTCCTTTGCCGCCTCGGCGTTCTTCTGCACGTACTCGATGATCATATCGAGCGTGACGTCGTCAGCGCTCTCGTGCCAGACGTCATAGTCGGTGACCAGCGACAGGGACGAGTAGCACATCTCGGCTTCGCGGCAGAGCTTCGCCTCGGTCGCCGCGGTCATGCCGATGACGTCGACGTCCCAGGACCTGTACAGCCGGGACTCTGCGCGGGTCGAGAACGCGGGACCTTCCATGCATACGTATGTTCCCCCAAGCGTGACGTTCACCGCCTGCTTGTCCGCGGCATCGTAGATGACCTTGTTTAGGCTCGCGCAGGTGGGGTCCGCCATGGTCACGTGTATGGTGGGGTTCTCCATGAAGAAGGATGCCTCCCGCCTGTGCGTGAGGTCGATGATCTGGTCCGGGATGACGATATCGAGCGGCGCGTGCTCTTCGCGCAGGCTGCCCACGGCGCTCACGGCGATCACCGTCTCGACGCCGAGTGATTTCAGCCCGTAGACGTTGGCCCTGAAGTTCACGCCGGGTGCGGTGATCCGGTGGCCGGGCCCGTGACGCCCCAGGAACACGACTTCCCTGCCGCGCAGGTCACCGATTACGTACTCGTCGGAGGGGTCGCCGAAAGGCGTCTCGAGCTTCACGCGCCTGGTGACTTCTATTTCGGGGATGTCGTAGAGGCCGCTGCCTCCGATGATACCGACAGGGCTCGCATTGTCGCTCACCACTCAACACCTCCAGATGCAGGGGTCATCCCGTATCGCCTGCCGGGCCCGCCCGGTCACCGCAGAGCAGAGGGCATCGGCCGGCCCGCACTATCGAACACTGGGGTAACGAGGGACAGGCGATCCACGCCCCTCAGGACGCGGCCTTCTCAGCCTTCTTGGAACCGTCGGGCTTCTTGTCGTCCTTGGCTTTCTTCTCATCCTTCTCGCTGCCGCCGTTGCCCGTGGACGCCGAGGAAGGCTTGTCCATCTCTTCGGCGATGTCCGAGTAGGACTTGCCCGGCTTGTTGTCGGGCTTCTTCGAATCCGTGGCGTAGAAGCCCGAGCCCTTGAAGACGATTCCCACAGGGTGGAAAACCCTGCGGACGTCGCCGCCGCATTCATCGCAGGACTTTACGGTATCGTCTATGCCGTGAGTCACCTCAAAGGTCCTGTGGCACTTCTTGCACTTATAATCGTACCTGGGCAACTTAAGTCATCACCTCTGCCGGATGCTTACGATATAAACGACCGGCTCGCCGAAAACGGCCGATGCCGGTCCTACCAGATAATACTATATGGCGGAGTCCGGTTTCAATGACGCAGAGCACCCTCGCCGGGACCGGAGGGCACGCTGGTTGGGTTGGTTTACGGGCCTGTCTTTCGTTATTATTAGACGGGAAGAGGTTCCCGGGTTGGCGCGGCCGCGCCGGAGGTCAATGCCATTATGCCACAAGGGAAGATCCTTCTCGCCGACGACAACAAGCTTGTTGTGAAGATCACGTCTGCCATCCTGGAGGACGCCGACTACGACGTGAGCGTGGCATGGGACGGCCTCGAAGCCATCAACAGGGCGTATTCAGAGGACCCGGACCTGGTGATACTGGACGTCGAGATGCCGAAGATCAACGGTTACCAGGTCTGCCGGCTGCTCAAGGACGACGAGTTCACGCGCGACATCCCCGTCGTCATGCTCACGGGACGCGACCAGCAGAGCGACATGTTCTGGGGGCTCAAGACCGGGGCGGACGCCTACGTGACAAAGGGATTCAAGCCGGAGCAGCTCCTGGAGGTAATCAAGGAGCAGATGGAGGCCGGCGTCGCGCGGCGGACCGGAGACAAGCGCAAGCAGGTCCCGAGGCAGTTGCTGGAGGAAGCGGGCGTGTTCAGCCGCGTGATCGACCTTCTGGACTCCAAGCTCTTCGAGTCCACAATCCTGAACGAGCTGGGATCGCTGGCGAGCGCGAGCCAGGACTACCGCGAGACGGTCAAGACGATCCTCGAGATCATGGCGCGGGTAGTCGGCAACGCCGTCGGGGTCGTGCTCATGTTCGAGGAAGAGGACATGGTCGTCAGCCTGAACCGGGCTACGACGCTCACCGCGCTCGAGGGCATCAAGGAAAAGGTCTTCGAGCTTGCCGGTGCGTACGGGTGGGAGATTGGCTCCAACCCCGACCGGATCAAGGTGAGCGTGTACGGCGATGAAGACCACCTGAAGGCGAAGGGGGACAAGGCCGAACGGGCGTACTCCCACACCTTCATACCGCTCACGGCGCAGAAGAAAGTCATCGGGATGCTGGCTCTTTTCCAGTACCAGAGCCCGGCGTTCGTGAGGGACGCGCAGGTGATACTGGGGCTGGTTCAGAACCAGGTCACGATTGTCATCGACAACGCGAGGCTATACGAGGCCGCGCGGCAACTCGCCATCACGGACGGCCTGACCAAGATCTACAACCACAGGTTCTTCCAGGAGCTGTTCGAGAAGGAATACAAGCGCTCGGACAGGTACAACACGGTCTTCAGCCTGATCATGCTCGACATCGACCACTTCAAGAAGGTCAACGACACCTACGGGCACCTCTGCGGAGACGAGATACTCAAGGGCCTGGCCAACCTCATCAAGAGCTGCCTGCGCTCGATGGACATCGTGGCGCGGTATGGCGGCGAGGAGTTCGCGGTGCTGCTGCCCGAGACCAACGGCGCGGAAGCCTACCAGACCGCGGAGAGGATCAGGCGCTCGGTCGAGGAGACCACCTTCATGGGCACGGAGGCCGGTCTCAAGGTGACAGTCTCCCAGGGGGTCGCCGCTTACCCGAGCATGGACGTCCACGACCGGCAGGACCTCATCGCAAAGGCGGACGGCTTCCTCTACGAGGCCAAGGAGAACGGGCGCAACCGGGTAATCTTCCGCGAGTAAAAAAGACGGGGTCAGGCACTTTCTACCCCATTTTTTCCACTTTTCCCGATTCGCTGTGGCTGGACGGCGCTGTTCGACCGGTGCCCGGCGCGGGCCAACAGCCTGACAGCAGACTAAACAAAAAGGACCTGACCCCCAAAAGTTTAGCGCTGTCAGATTGCTACTCTGAACCGGGCGTCGACCATTTGAGAAGTGGTGAGGGCGCGTGATAGGCTTTACGGGCTGCTGTGGCGCCGACCTGCTGCGCCGCGGAGAAAAACAAATAGCTCCCAGACTCAGATAAAGGAGGAACCAGTATGGCGAAAGAGCAACAGGAAGTCTATTGCCTCGACGCCTGCCGGACGGTGTTCGGCAAGGCGCGGCCGGACGGATTCTTCGGGCAGACCCGCGCGGATGACATGGTCGTGAAAGTCATCCGTACCCTTATGCACAGGAACCCGGAAGTGGACCCGGCCCTCATCGATGACAACATCTGGGGCGCTACGACCCAGATGGGAGACCAGGGACTTACCATGGGCCGGACGACCGCGCTCCTCGCGGGGCTTCCGGTCAGCGTACCGGGCTACTCGGTCGACAGGATGTGCGCGGGCGGCATGACCGCCATCAACGCCGGCGTCGCCACCATCTCGATGGGCATGGCGGACGCGATCATGGCCGGAGGCGTCGAGCACATGGGCCACCACCCGATGGGCCAGGGCGCGGACCCGAACCCGAGGTTCATTGCCGAGAAGATCGTGGACCCGAGCGCGCTCAACATGGGCATGACCGCCGAGAACATCCACGACATGTACCCGAACCTGACGCGCGCGATGGCCGACGAGTACGCGGTCTATTGCCAGCAGAAGGCCAAGGAAGCTCTCGACTCGGGAAAGTTTGATGACATCATCATCCCGATGACTGTCTGGACGAGCGAGGGATGGAAGGTCGCCGACAAGGACGAGCAGCCTCGCCCCGAGGCCACTGTCGAGAACATGCAGGGACTGCGCCTCCCGTTCCGCAAGGGCGGGCGGGTCACGGCCGGCAACAGCTCGGGCCTCAACGACGGCGCCGCCGGCGCGCTGCTGGTGTCCGGCAAGCTCGTCAAGGACCTCAAGCTGAAACCCAAGATGAAGGCGGTCGGTTTCGCGTACGCGGGCGTCAAGCCCGAGGTCATGGGCCTCGGCCCCATCCCCGCGACCGAGAAGGTGCTGGAGCGCACGGGACTGAAGTTCGACGACCTCGATTTCATCGAGCTCAACGAGGCTTTCGCGGTCCAGGCCCTGGCGTACATCGAGGCGTTCGGCATGGAAGGCTACAAGGACAAGCGCCTGAACCCGCTGGGTGGCGCAATCGCGTTCGGCCACCCGCTAGCCTCCTCGGGAGGCCGGCTGGTCGCCCACCTGGCGAAGCTCTTCGAGCTGAACCCGAAGGCCAAGTACGGCATCACCACTCTGTGCGTCGGGCTCGGGATGGGCGCGGCAACGATATGGGAGAACGCGGAATAAGACAACGACCCGCGCGCATGCGCGTGGGTTTTCGAAAGGAGGCAGGATGGCCGAAGAATTGGTAACACAGTTCAAGGTGACCTATTTTGATCATCCGAAGGCGGGCAAGATCGCCATAATGACAATGGACAACGGCGCCGACTACAAGAAGCCGAACACGTTCGGCGCGGGGGCGCTGGCATCGCTCAACGAGGCGATGGACAACCTCGACAAAGACATCAAGGGCCTGATGCTCACCGGCAAGACCTTCATCTTCTCGGTCGGCGCGAACCTCATGGAGGTCCCGGCGATCAAGTCGGTCGAGGAAGGCAAGGCAGTGGGCACCGACGGCCACGCGGCGTTCAAGCGCATCATGGACCTCAAGGTTCCGACGCTCGCCGCCGTCAACGGCGCGGCCATGGGCGGAGGGGTCGAGATCGGCCTCTACTGCGACTACCGCACCATATCCACGGGCGCGGCGCCGTACGCGCTGCCCGAGTGCTTCCTGGGCCTCGTGCCCGGGTGGGGCGGCACCCAGCTCGTCCCGAAGCTCATCGGCGCGGAAGGCGCGATCACGCTCATCATCAAGAACCCGCTCGGTAACAACCGCATGATCAACGGGCCCAAGGCGTTCAAGATGGGCCTCGCGGACAGGCTGTTCGAGCCAGTCGAGTTCTTCGACGAGTCGCTCGACCTGCTCGCCAAGATCATCACCGGCGAGGAGAAGATCGAGCGCAAGCCCGCGGACCTGTCGGACGTCAAGGAGAAGGTCGCGGAGGCGCGCGAGTTTGTGAAGGGCCGCGTGCACGACGGGGCGATAGCGCCTTACAGGGCATGCGACCTGATCGAAGGCTCGGCCAAGTGGAGCATCGACGAGGGGTTCGAGCAAGAGAGCCAGACCCTGGGCGAGCTCATCATGAGCGACCAGCTGCGCGCATCGGTGTACGCGTTCGATCTGACCCAGCGCAGGGCCAAGCAGATGGTCGGCATCCCGGCCGAGGCTCCCCTGCCGGTCAACAAGGTCGGCGTCATCGGCGCGGGCCTGATGGCCTCTCAGTTCGGGCTGCTGTTCCTGCAGCGTCTCGAGGTGCCCCTGGTCATGAAGGACATCAAGCAGGAGTTCCTCGAGAAGTGCAAGTCCTACATCGAAGCGCAGCTTGACGGAGTGGTCGCCAAGGGCCGCATGGACGAGGCCAAAGCCGGGTTCCTGAAGAGCCTGGTCACTTACACCCTCGAGGACAGCGGTTTCGAGGGGTGCGACTTCGTCATCGAGGCGGTCTTCGAGGAGATGGGGATCAAGCAGAAGGTGTTCGGCGACGTAGAGAAGGTCGTCAGCGAGACCTGTATCCTCGCGACCAACACCTCATCGCTCTCCATCACCGAGATGGCATCGAAGTTGAAGAACCCTGAGCGCGTCGTCGGCTTCCACTTCTTCAATCCGGTAGCGGTGCTGCCGCTGCTCGAGATCATCAGGGGTAAGAAGACCAACGACGTGACGATGGCGACGGCCGGTGCGGTAGCCAAGAAGATCAGGAAGACGGTCGTAGCGATGAAGGACGCGCCGGGCTTCCTGGTCAACAGGCTCCTCATCAGGATGATGAGCACCACGAGCGCGATCGTGGATGGCTCGAATACGCCGCAGGAAGTCGATGAGGCGATGGTGGAGCTCGGTCTCCCGATGGCGCCGTTCGACCTGCTGGCGCTGGTCGGGCCTGCGGTCGGTCTGCACGCGACCGAGACCCTGGCGGCGGCTTTCCCCGACCGCTACAGCGTGAGCCCGAACATCGTGAAGCTCGTCGAGATGAAGAAGGGGGGCGTCTACCTCCCGATGACCAAGGAGATCGACCCCGAGGTCGCGGCGGTATGGGTGAAAGACGAGTCGAAGCCCAAGCTCTCCGCCGATGAGATCCGCGCGAAGTGCCTGGAGGCGCTGGCGGACGAGGCGCGCCACATCCTGGACGACGGCGTGGTCGCCGAGCCTCAGGACATCGACACGGGCCTCATCATGGGCGCGGGATACCCGTTCTTCATGGGCGGGCTGACCCGTTACCTGGACCAGAAGGGCATAAGCGAGAAAGTGAACGGAAAGCCGTTCATGACGGAGAAGGAGTTCGTGGCTTACCTGAACCGGTGAGAAGGGACTCTGACATAGCGAAAGGCGCGTCCGCGAGGGCGCGCCTTTTGTGTTGTTCTAGCTATCGACCCACTCGGTTATCACCTGTGGGATCCGTAAGTAGTGACGGTCTGTCGTGAGTATGCTCGTCCCATGCTGCATGGCGGACGCGGCGATCCAGATGTCGTTGGTCGGGACAGGCGTGCCCGAGGAGCGAAGGTGTATGAAGATCCGGGCGTAACGCTCGCTGGTCTCTTCGTCGATAGTCAGAACGGCAGCGCGGGACTCGACGAGGAAAGATTCGAGCAGTTGCCGGTTCTGCTTCTCGCGGCTGCCTCTCATGAAGCCCGCGAGCAACTCGCCGATCGCCACAGGGCTGACGTAAAGCTCGTCAGCCGCTTCCACGTGGGACAGTATCTGTTCGTCACCTCTGAAGAAGCCTGATATCGCCGTAGTATCGAGCATCAGCCTGTGCGCCATAGCTCCTCGTCGATCCGCCGCTGTTCAGACAGCGACCTCGCGAAAGAATCGGCCTCGCGTTTCTTCCATGCGCCGAACAGCTTCATCAGCCCTTCGGGCAGAGGCTTCCTGCCGCGGCTGCGCGGCGCCCCGCATGACTCCTCGATGAGGCGGACGAAAGCTTTGTTGACGCTGACGCCTCGTTCCACCGCGTACCGGCTGACCTTCTCCTGTATCTCCTCGGGAATGCCTCGGATCGTGTATTGCTTCACAACCTGCTCCAGACCGATTCATTATCTGCATCACACTGCATCAATCATAGCATCAAAATGAAAGCCCCGGTTTCCCGGGGCCTTCCCTGATCTGTATTCCGATTGCGAACCTGTTTCAATTATCGGCCTTCAGGGAGGCGTCCGTCAATCAGCGAACCAGAGGGGTCGATGTGGAGCCCGGGGGAGTCGAACCCCCCTTCCGGTTCGCAATCGGACGCCTTCCCGTTAGACCAGGGCCCCACGTGCTCCAGGGTAAGCAGACCAAGCAGGTGTGACATCAAATGTCAGTCAGGTCTTCGTTTCGAAATGTGCCGGCGGGACGCCGGCGCTACGTAAGAAAGATGAGCCGGCGGGACGCCGGCGCTACTGGGACAAAGGCGCCGGCGTTACGCGCCGTGTGATAACATCGAGCCGTGCGGTGGGTGCGGCGTGGTCCAGATCAAGGGGGTCCTCATGGAGCTCAAGGGCAAGGAGATCCGGATCCAGGGGCTGGAGGGCGCCGTCAAGTTGTCTCGCAACGAGTACGGCGTCCCGTTCATCCAGGCGGATGAGTTCATCGACCTCTTCTTCGGGCTCGGATGGGTGCACGCGTACGACCGCCCCGTCGAGCTCGAGCTCACCAGGCTGGTGGCGAAGGGTCGTGCCGCCGAGCACCTCGAGGCCTCCGACGAGCTCATCGCCGCCGACACCTACATGCGCAAGTACAACCTCTGGGGAGACAGCCGCGAGCAGGTCGCCGAGCTCACAGAGGAGGCGGCGCACATCACCCAGGCGTACTGCGCCGGGATCAACCACGTGCTGGGGAACGGGAAGAGGCCGTTCGAGTTCAAACTGAGCAGGCACCACCCCGAGCCGTGGACCCACGCTGACTGCATCACCATGACCAAGATCATCGGGTTGGTCGACATGACCGAGACGCAGGGCTGGGTCGAGAAGCTGATCGTCCAGATGCTCCAGAACGGGGTTCCGCTGGCGCAGCTCCGCGAGCTCTTCCCGTACCTGACCGACAAGCCGGACCCTGACTTCCTCGAGATCATCAAGCAGGTGAAGCTGGTGGAGCCGCTGGTCCCGGAGACGCTCGCCTGGAAGTCGCTCCCCCGCATGAAGGCGAGCAACAACTGGGCCGTATCAGGGAGCAGGACCGCTTCCGGTAAGCCCATCCTGTGCGGGGACCCGCACCTCGACAGCGCCAGGCTCCCCGCGATCTGGCACGAGGTGATCATGCGCTCGGGCGACACCTGGTTCGCGGGCTGCACCGTCCCCGGGATACCGCTCCCCGCGCTGGGCCGCACCGACCACCTGGCGTGGTCTCCGACCTACGGATACATGGACGTCACCGACTTCTTCGTGGAGGAAGTGAAGGGCGGCAAGTACCGGCGCGGGCACGAGTGGCTAGACTTCAAGGTGCGCGAGGAGGTCATCAACCTGAAGAAGGGCAAGCCCCGGACCGTGCGCTTCTTCGAGAACGAGCACGGCGTGCTGGAAGGTGAGCCTGCCGAGGACGGCTACTACCTCTCTATGGCCTGGACGCTGGGCAAGGGACGCGGCGCCGACACCCTGAACCACGGCGCGGCGCTGCTGACGTGCGAGAACGTAAAGGAGATCATGCCCCACTTCGCGGCGGTGGACTTCTGCTCGCAGAACTGGGTTTGCGCCGACAACGAGGGGAACATCGGCTACCACCAGAGCGGCAGGTGCCCGACGCGAGCCGAAGGTGTGAGCGGCCTGCTTCCCGTGCCCGGGTGGGACGCGACCTACGACTGGGACGGTGACTGTCCGGTCGACGAGAACCCCTCGCTCTACAACCCGCCCGAGGGCTACATCGCGACCGCCAACAACGACATGAACTACTGCGCAAGGGCGAAGGTCTGCAACCTGCCCATGGGTGACTGGCGGGTCCGGCGGATAAGCGAGATGCTGGCCGCGCGAAAAGACCATACGCCGGAGTCCATGCAGGCGATGCACTATGATCTCTACTCGAAGCACGCCGAGGACTGGATGCCCATCATCAGGCCTTTGCTACCCGAGGGAGAGCGCGCGGACCTGCTCAGGGAGTGGGACCTGCGATATGAGAGCGCCTCGGTGGCGGCGTCTGTCTTCGAGAACATCTACCTCGAGTTCGCGTTCCTGGTGTTCGGGGAGGAGTCGCTCGGCCCGGAGGTCATGCAGTACATAATGGAGGAGACCATCATCTTCCTCGACTTCACGGGGACGTTCGACGCGCTCTTGATGAAAGAGCGGTCCTCGTGGTTCGGCGGCAAGACGCGAGATGAGCTGCTCACGGTCGCCATCGAGAGGGGGCTCGCGAAGGAAGCCCGGGCGTGGGGCGAGGGCCGCAAGGTGATGATGAAGAACATCATGATGTCCGGCAAGATGCCGAAGTGGATGGGCTTCGACTACGGGCCGATCGAGCTGATCGGCAACCGCGCCACCATCCCGCAGGGCCAGATCTTCAAGACGATGGGTCGCGACTCGACTTTCTCGCCGACGTACAAGTTCGTGACCGACTTTTCGGAGGAGTGCATACACTCGACCATGGCGGGCGGCCCTTCGGACCGGCGCTTCTCGAAGTGGTACACGAGCGGGGTCGCGGACTGGCTGGCGGGCAAGTATCGCAAGATGGTGCCCTGGCAGCACCATTCACACAGAGCCGGCATGCCCTGAGGCATACTTGCCTCGAGCGTTTCACATAGAAAGGACCACCGGCGCCCGACCCAGGTGGTGCGCGTAGATGGCGTCGAGGAACTCGTCCAGCAGTTCTGGCGCGCGGACCAGGACGGGCAGCCGGCAGGGCCTCGAACCATCATTGCACTTCTCCAGCGCCCCGGTCTTCACTGCCCCGCTGCGGAGCCTCAGGCACGTTTCCTCTTCCTCGAACAGCTCCGGCCTGCGCAGGTAGATCGCGGCGATGACGTCCCACGGGACGAAGCCGCCGGTCCACGGAAGGAACGGCGCGGCCCGGTTCAGCCGCAGCCACGGCTCTATGTGGCGGGCCAGGTATGTCGCGACGGGGTTGTCCATCAGTTCGAGCGCCTGAAGCTCCCGCCGGGTGAAGACCACCTGCGTGCAGAGGTCCATGGTGACGATGACTTTCTCGCAGTCGGCTGCCAGCACGCGCTCCGCGGCGCGCGCGTCCTTGAAAAAGTTGAACTCGAGCGGTAAGAGCCGCGGGATGCCCAGGCCGGCCCGGAGCGCGCCGCCCATGATGACCAGGCGCCCCGCGTTCCGGTAGAAGTCCGGGTCGATCATGCCCGCGGTCGCTACGTTGGTAAGAGGGCCGATGGCGAGCACGGTCACTTCGCCGGGGCGCGCTCTGACCTGTTCGGCCATGAACTCACTCGCGGCGGTCCGTTTCCCGAGGTCGTGCGCGCTCGAGGCGCCGGGAAGGACAGGGATATCTTCGCGCCGCCCGACGCGGAGGATCTCACGGGCTGTCGGCACGGTCTTGCGCAGGGAAGCGTTGCCATGGACCGGCGTGACGCCGAGGACTTCGAAGTCGTCGGGGCGGGCCAGAGCATAAAGCAGAGCAAGGGCGTCGTCGACATCGCGGAACCGGACGCCGATTGCCGGGTCGGTATCAATGATCAAGGGGTCAGGCACAGTCCACCTCTGTTGTCCACCCGCGCGACATCACTAGTCTAACCCACGGTGGACAAGAAGGTGGACTGTGCCTGACCCCTCTCAGGGTAGACGGTGCCTGACCCCTCTCTGGTGGTACGATATAGCGGATGCGGGCAGGTTTTAACCTGACCGAACAGTGCATTGGCACTTGTGACTTTGCACCGGTGTTGCGTTGCGAAGCAATGCAAGACCGGTGAGCCAGGACAGGAGGGACCATCTATGACGTTCGCCGCATTCGGGTGCGCGCTGGACGTGCTGGACGCGCCCGAGAAGCTAGCGATGAAGCTCGGGTACCTGAACGCGCTGCGAGAGGGCGTCATCGACGAGGCCGTTGCGCGCGACCCTTACGACCTGCTGGCGCGCGAGCTCACGGGCGCAGATGGGCTCGTCACGGTCGGGCGGCTCGAGCTCGAGTCGTGGATGACCCCGCGGCCCCGGCTGGACGCGCTGGACATGGTGGACGTCCTTCTCTACCGCGAGTTCCTGGATACCGGGGGCTGCGTGGTCGTGTCGGCGAGGCTGCGCGAGTTCGTGAGGCAGATGGTGCTGCCTCTCTCTCCATTCCTCATCGGCGTCGACCACTCCCTGACAGGCGGCGTCCTCGACGCGATATGTGGACCCGACCCGACAGAGACGGCGCTCGTCGTCCTCGACAGCCACTTCGACGCCATACCGGCGTCGGTCAGGAAGGCGGCGGCCAATGGAGAGTCGGCGGATACTGTTGCCACCGCGCCGGAAGGACCTGACCCCGGTGGCGTAACCCCCGAGAGCTATAACTGCGGCACCTGGCTGGCAGGCGTCATCGAGCGGGAACTGATCGCGCCCCGCAATATCGCGGTCATAGGAGCCTCCGACTACCCGGGGCGCCTGCAGACAGAGGGCGAACCGGAGGGCATGGCCGAGTTCAGGCGGTCCTACCTGGAGTTCGAAGAGCGCGGGACAAAGGTCATACCCAAGAAGAAGGTGCGCCAGGACGGCGTCGAGCAGGCGGCCGCCGAAGCGCTGGAGGGGATCGACGCTCACCGGGTCTACGTCTCGATCGACGCCGACCTCGGCTCGGGCGAAGACGCAAAAGCGGTGAGGTTTCTTGATACTATCGGTCTCGAGCCGGAAGAAGTCGCGAGGCTCTGTGGCTGCCTGTCCGCCGGGATCGCGACGCGCGGGCTCGAGCTCGCGGGTTTTGACGTCATGGAGATCGACGTCCACCTCGCGGACATTCCCGGCTCGACCGACCGCACGGTGGAGATGTGCGCGGCCGCCGCGCGGGCGATGCTCGGAGTCGGGGGAGGCTGAGGGCGGTGACAAGTGTACCAGTATGAGGGGAAGATCGGGTTCGAGAGCGGACTGACCCGGCTTGAGTTCGACGCGGCGAATGGCAGCTTCGACCTGTTCTCGGGCGACACGCTCGTCTTTGCCGCCGCGACCATGGGCATCCTGGCGCGGGTGAAGGGGGGCGTCGAACGCCTCGAGACCCCTGGCGCCTGGGAGCCGGCCGGCAAGACCGGCCCGAGGCTCAACTTTGTCAAGCAGGAAGATTGGGGGCGCATGCTCCTGGGAATCGAGCCGGCGGCCGGCGGTGCGTTCGTGCTGCGGGCAGGCTTCAGCTGGGAGAGCGAGGACGAACCTCCAGAGGTTGAAGCGATACTGCCGCTGAGGGTGCCGACCGGCGGCATCTGGCCGGGACGTCAGAGCGCCAGGACGTGGCGCGTCTACGTCCACGGCTGGCAGTGCTGGACGCCGACCGCCGCGGTCAAGAGCAAGCGGTCGGGCGACTACCTGCTGCCGCTGTTCCTTCCTCACAGGCTGAAGCCCATGCTGCTCAACCCGACCACGCCTGTCCCGTCCGACCGCGGCTCCTTCGAGAGCGAGTGGTTCGCGGGCATGGCGGACACCGCCACCCGTGACTCCGTGGTCGTGGGTTTCACCGGCGTCTCGCAAGCGCTTTCGCGGGTGAGCGTGCGGCCCGGCAGGAGGCCCGAGTCTTCCGAGCTCGAGGCTTTCGCCTTGCAGGAGGGGATGAGCCCGAAGCGCGGGGTGGCGATGTGGGCCGAGCCGCTCGCGCTGATCCCCGGGGACCTGTCGACCGCCAACTTCGAACAGTACGCGCTTTTGCTTGCGGCGGAGCAGGAGGTCGCCGAAGTCAGAAGCACTCCGGCGGGGTGGTGCACCTGGTACCAGTACTTCACCGATGTGACCGAGGCCGACGTGCTCGCGAACGCGGACCGGCTGAAAGCCGACTTCTCGACCCTCGGCATCGAGGTCGTGCAGGTGGACGACGGATACGCGCCACAGGTGGGCGACTGGCTCGAGCACAACGAGGAGTTCGCTGGCGGCATGGAGGCCCTGGCGCGCGACATCGCGGCCCGGGGAAAGACCCCCGGTGTCTGGGTGGCTCCGTTCACGGTCGCCAGGAAGTCGAAGATCTTCAGGGAGAAACCGGACTGGATACAGCGCGACCGCAAGGGCAAGCCGGTCCTGGCCGGTTACAACCCGGCATGGAAAGGGAGGTTCTACGGGCTCGACCTGACCAAGCCCGAGGTGCTCGACCGGCTGCGGGAGGTGTTCGGCACGCTGGCGGGCTACGGGTACCGGTTCTTCAAGCTCGACTTCATGGCGTGCGGCCTGCTGGACGGCAAGCGCCACGACACGTCGCTGACCAGGGCGCAAGCCGCGCGCAAGGCGCTCGAGGTCATCCGCGAATCTGTGGGCGAGGATGCGGTCATCATTGCCGCCGGCGGGCCCGTCCTGCTGGGGGTGGGCATACTCGACTCCCAGCGCCTGAACGGTGACGTAGCGCCCTACTGGCGCGCCAAGTACCAGAGGTTCCTGCGGGACCTGAGCACGCCCGGTGTCCGCAACAGCCTCATCAACACGCTGACGCGGTCGTTCCTGAGCGGACGGGTCTTCGACGGCGACCCGGATTGCCTGATGGCGCGCTCCAGGGATTCAAAGCTCACCTGGCCCGAGAGGCGCACGCTTGCCTCGGCCATCGCCGTACTGGGCGGGGCGTTCATAGTCTCGGACGATACTTCGCTCTGGGAGCAGGAGGAGTTCGCCCTCGTCGCGCGCAGCGTGCCGCACTCCCGCGGGCTGCCGCTGTGCCCGGACCTCTGGCTGCGGGAGATCCCGATGTACCTCGTGAGCCGGATGAGCGATGCCGGCGGGGAGTACAGGCTGGCGCTGGCGATAAACTGGTTCAAGAAGACGACGGACGTCAAGGTCGACCTTCAGGAGCTGGGCCTGGGGCGGGACCGGTGGCACGCGAGCGAGTTCTGGACCGGGAGGTACCTCGGGGAGTTCAAAGATGAGTTGACGCTGGAGCAGGTCGAACCGCACGGCTGCGGCCTGATGCGCCTGACACGCGCGGTTGACGAGCCGTGCCTGGTCGGCTCAAGCCTCAACCTCTCCCAGGGCGCCTCTGAGCTGGTGGAGTTCGTTACGCGGGACGACGGCGTCAGCCTCACGCTGCGAAGTCCGCTGGAATGCGAAGCCGCGATAACGCTCTGCCTGCCGGGCGCCGGGGAGATACGGGTCAGGCGCGACGGGCAGGGAGAGGTCAAGGTCGAGCGGCTGACCACCCCGGTCTATCGCCTGACCTTCTACATCGAGGACGAAGCCCACCTGGAAGTGACCTACGGCGCGGGCGCCCACGAAGAGACGCCCGAGCCGACACCCGAGGAGCTGGCCCTCATGGAGGGGCAGCGGGACCTGGAAGAGGAGAGTGACGATGCCAGTAGCTAACATCGAGGGTGCGAGGATCGCCTACGACGTCACCGGTGAGGGTCCGGCACTGGTGTTCCTGCACTGCTGGACGGGCAACAAGCGGTTCTACTTCAACCAGGTGGAGAAGTTCTCCAGGGACTATAAGTGCATCTGCCTGGACTTCCCCGGCCACGGCGACTCGGGTGAGATCGAGAGCAAGGACTACTCCGTCGAGTGTTTCACAGAGCTCACTATCGCCCTGTTGGACAAGCTCGGCATCAAGAAGGCGGTATTCGTCGGCCACAGCCTGGGCGGGATGGTGTGCCTGCACCTCGGGCTGCACTATCCGGACATGGTCGAGGGGCTCATCCTCATCGACACGACGTCTCACCTTTCCGGGTTCATCTTCCAGCGCATCGGGGCGCTTGCCGCGGTCATGCTCGGGTTCCTCGGAGCGACGGTGTGGAACACCGGTTTCAGGGGGACCAAGGCCGTCATAGCCGGCGCAGCGGCGACCCATCCGCTCGCGGGTCCTGGCAGCCGCATCATCACCGCCCGCGAATGCAGCAATGTGTCCAACTACTCGATGACCAAGACCCTCAACCGCGCCCGCAACTTCAACGCCACCCAGCGCCTCGGTGAGATATCGGCACCTGCCCTCATCGTGGTGGGCAACGCCGACCTGCTCGCGGACATCAGGCACGCCAACCGGATGGCAAAGGGGCTGCCGAACTCGATGCTGCTGGTTGTGCGGGGGGCCGGGCACATGGCCCTCTTCGAGAAGCCAGAGATAGTCAACCGCGCAATGGACGATTTCCTGCAGAGGGTCTACCCGCCGGCGAAGGCAAAGGCCGCGAAGGCCTAGGCCGGGTCCGCCGCGAGGGTCGTTTGCTGGAACAACAGGACTGAGGGAACCTGCTCGAAGGGTTTGCTCACCTGGTAAATAGGTGGCCGTCTGGAGCCGGAAAAAGATTACAGGAAAGGGGAAATTCGCAAGAAGGGTTTGCCCTCGAGATAAAGAAGCCAACGGTTTGGGAATCTGAGGTCCCCCCTCACTTTCCTAAAGCACGAAGGGGACGGTGACGTCCCCTTCGTCAGTTTATGAGCAGGAACGCCACCTGCCGAAAATAAGCATAGGATACGGGAACAGCGACATGGAGGTGGGGAAGATGAAGCTCAGCGCGCGCAACATGCTGAAGGCGAAGGTCGTGAGCATCAACCACGGGGCCGTGAACTCCGAGGTGGTCATGGAGCTCCCGTGCGGCCAGCAGATCGTCTCGGTGATAACGAAGACCTCGGCTGAAGGCCTGGGGCTCGCCGAGGGCAAGGACGTTTACGCCGTCATCAAGGCGACCAACGTGATGGTCGGGGTCGACTGACGGCAGGGGTCAGGCACCGTCTACCTTTCCGTCTACCCCGAGCCGGTCAGGCTCATGCGAACAGACGCCTGGGCCCGGCGAGGATCGGCCTCTCTAGCCCGATGCCCCCGTGTTCGCACAGCTCGTGGCAGCAGTAACACCTGATGCACTTGCCGGGGTCGACCACCGCCGTCCCGTCCACCACCGTGATGGCGTGCGCGGGGCAGATCTCCTCGCACTTGGCGCAGCCCGTGCACAGGGCTCCAATCGGATAGGGGCGTATCAGCATCAGCGCGCTGTACCTGCGCATCAGCGGTGAAGGAAGCCAGTTGATCAGGCTCTTCTTGGTGGGAAGCTTGAGGTGCCGGACGCGCAGCCCCGCGGGGTCGTCTCCCGCCACGCTCACCGTAGCCGGGTCCCCGTGAAAGAGACCTCTGGAGACCGCGGCCGCCAGCGGCAAATTGAAACCGTCCTTGAGCCCGAGCAGGCTGCCCAGATAGCAATCGAGGGCGTACGGATCAGGTCCCGCCGCGAGCATCCCCATGTGCCTCGGTATTCCCATGACGGACCCGTTCCCCTCCATGCCCCAGATGGCGTCGACCACGTGGAAGTCGGGCTTCGCGGCGAGGACCACGTCTATCAGCAGTTCGGCGAACTCGGGCTCGTTGTGGAAGCGCGAGTGATAGGTGAACTTCTGCATCCCGGGCACGGTCCCGTAGAGGTTCTTGATGGCGCCGGTGAGGCCCATCAGGACGTGCGTCTTGAGCTTGGAGATCGAGACCAGGCGATCGGCGTCCACTACCGGCCTGCAGAGGACGAGGCGCTTCATCTGCTTACCTTCGGGCAGCGGGACCTGCACCTCCGAGACGTCGTAGTTGAGCGCCGCTCCCGTCTCCTCGGCGACGCGCGCCATTCCCGTCTTCTCGTATGCCCGCTTCAGGATAGTCCTGTTGTAAGGGCCGCCGGGCGACTCGCCGATCACGACGCGGTCGGTGGCTTTCTGGAGTTGCGCGACCACGGCGCGCACGACCTCGGGGTGGGTGGTCACCGCCCTCTCGGGCTCGAACGGTACCACCATGTTCACCTTGACGAAGACCGACTCGCCCTTACCGACGATCGCCGTCGGGCCGCCGAACAGCCGGAACGCCTCGGCCACCTTCTCCTCGATGCGCTCGCGGTCATAACTCGAGCACGCGAAAACTGCTATGTCGGGTTTCTTTGAAGCCATGATTGCTGCTCTGATCAGCCGCGTTCGACCCGCTTCTTGAGGTCCTTGAGCGCGGAGTTCATGACGCGCTTGTCGACCGTCTTCAGCATGCGGCGCGTGACCGGGTTCAGGAATGCCTTCGGGATCGAATAAGAGACTTCGTAGTGGTAGGTGACCCTGGTCTTGTCGTCGTCGACGGGCTCGAACTGGTACCAGGAGTTGCAGTCGTCGAGGTCGCCCTCCACGTAGCCGATCTCGATCCTGTTCTCCTTGTCTTTGTAAGCATAGCTGAGGACGTACTTGGGCTTGATGACCACGGCGTCGATCACGTAGCGGACCTGGGTGCCGCGCTTCTTCTTGTCGCGCTTGACCACCTCGGTGGAGATGACTCCCGACATCCACTCCGGGTAAGACTCGAAGTCGAGAAGCTCCTCCGTTATCTCCTCGGGGGTGCGGTCGATGACGATCGAGTCGGTCAGGCCTGCCTTACTCGCGTCGGCCATGCTTCAGTCCTCCTTCAGCAGGTGCGCGCCAGGGTCGGACCCCGCTGGCGCAGTAGTACCTTGCGATGGAATATATCACATCACGCCTGACGGGTTCCCGCGGAAATGAGCCACCGCCCTCAGGCGCCGGTGGTGCGTGAGCGCCAGAGCGTTGATGTATAATTGCGGAACATCACAGGAGGTCCCAGCCATGGCTGACACAGCCGCGAACGGGGTCGTCGGCCTCATTGGCCGCACCCCGGTCGTCGAGATCAAGCGGCTCAACAAGAACCCGAAGGTCAGAATCCTCGCCAAGCTCGAGGGCTTCAACCCGTGCAGCTCGGTCAAGGACCGCATCGCGCTGTTCATGATCGAGGGCGCCGAGGAGCGTGGCGACTTGAAGCAGGGGATCACGATCCTCGAGCCGACGAGCGGCAACACCGGCATCGGCCTCGCGATGGTCGCCTCGGTCAAAGGCTACCAGGTGAAGATAGTCATGCCCGAGACCATGAGCGTGGAGCGGCAGCAGGCCCTCAAGGCGTTCGGCACGGAGCTCGTGCTCACCCCCGGCGAGGAAGGCATGAACGGGGCCATCGAGCTAGCGCGGGTCATGGCTCAGGACCCGAAGTACTACATGCCGGACCAGTTCGCGAACCCGGACAACGTGCGTGCGCACTACGAAGGGACGGGGCAGGAGATACTCGAGCAGACGGACAGAGTCGACGTGCTGGTCGCAGGCATAGGGACCGGCGGCACGCTGATGGGGGTCTCACGCAAGCTGCGCGAGCGCGACCCCGGCACGAAGGTGGTAGCCGTCGAGCCGTTCCCGAACTCACGCATCCAGGGGTTACGGAACCTGGGTGACTACATGCCCCCGATATTCGACATCAGCATCCTGGACGAGAAGATGAACGTGGACGACCGCTCGGCGTTCACCATGTCTCGCGCGCTGGTGAGTGAGGAAGGCCTGTTTGTTGGGATCTCGAGCGGCGCGGCGATGTGCGAGGCGGTCCACCAGGCAACTACGATGCAGAGTGGAACGGTCCTCGTTGTGTTCCCGGACAGAGGGGACCGCTACCTGTCGACGGAGTGCTTCAGCCACCAGCAGCAGGACGTCCCGGTAGACGGCATCTGAGCGACGGGCCGTTCAATCCTTCTGTTCCTGCTCCTTCTCTTCGACCTCGGGCTCTTCCATCATGTCCTGTGGGATCTGGATGCCGCAGTTGGTGCACGGCTCCCCGATGTTGGTGAGGTCGATCTCCAGGCCGCAGTTAGGACAGACTAGCATTTCGTTCCCTCCCGTGTGTGCTCTTGCACCGACTGGTTCGACGCGATTGGTATGCTTCCTGCCCGTGCAGAAAAGGCATCAAACCTTTATTTTGCAGGGGCGGCCCCTTTCCAATGTGGTTGTATTGCTGTACTATTTCAAGCAGAGCAACCATGGACGAGAACAGAGAACTCTTCATCAACGAAGGCTACATGCTGGAGGAGCTGCTGGCCGGAGACACCTGGGGCGAGCTGCACCGGGCCGTCTACGTGCCGCATCGCCGCGAGGTGCTGTTCCGCAGGTTCGTCCAGGCTATCGGGGAGGCCGCGCCATGGGAGCTCGCCGCGGCGGAGATACAGGCCTGGGCGAGGGTCGACCACCCTGGAGTGCTGCAGCCGCTCGACTGGGGCAACCCGCAGTCCGGCCCCTTCCTTGCCACCGACCTGCCGGAGGGCGTTCCTCTCGGCGTGTTTGTCGAGGGACGGGATGCCTCGGAAGCGCTCGACCCGATCACGGTATTTGCTCAAATCATCAGTGCCGTCGAATCGGCCAGGGTGCTCGGGGTGCTGCACCTCGGCCTGGGCCTGACCAATATCTGGGTGTCGCCCGCGGGATCGGTCAAGCTATCGGAGTTCGGCCTCTGGTACCTGGACCGCGAGTATCCCGCGCTGCTGGCTTTAGACGACGCCTTCTTCGCGCCCGAGCAGAGCACGGCCGGGCACGCCACGGCTGCCGCGGACGTGTACGCGCTGGGCCTGATACTGCTGGCCCTGTTCGGAGGGACCGGCGCGGCCGCTGTGGCCGCGGGGGGAGATTTGAGCGTCCTGATGTCGATCGAGCTACCCGACGGCGTCAGGGAAGTCGTGCCTCGTTGCCTGGCGGCAGACCCGTTCGCCCGTCCGCGCGCCGCGGGAGAGCTGGGCGCCGCGCTGGGGCTTGCCCCGTCCGAGGAGGCTTTCACCTTTCGTGACTGCCCCGTCTGCAGGCTGAAAGAAGAGATCGCCCGCGAAAAAGGCGCGGGGTCGGCGACCGTGTCTGAGAGGCTGCGCGCTCTTGCCGGAGGAGCCCCCGGCGCGCCGGTTCAAGACGAAGGCCAGAGACGCCCGGCCCCGGTGATCGACCCCATCATCCCATGGATCGCGATCGCCGCCCTGGTGCTGGCGACGCTGGTAGTCTGGTGGTTGGCTTTCAGATAGAACGCAAAATGGGGACAGGCACCTTTTTGCATTTTCTGATGTTTATCCGGCGAACCGGGTAGACAATGCAAAAAGGTGCCTGTCCCCATTTTGCGTTTTCAGTCCAGCGGGACCAGCCGCATCTGCCCGCCGTCGAAGGCGGCCATCTCCCTGTACCCCGCGTCGCGGATTAGCGCCAGCGCTTTGTCGAAGTCCCTGGCGACGTCGTCCGGAGTGTGCGCGTCCGAGCCCAGGGTGACAGGCACTCCCATGGAGGCTGCCAGCTTTACGAACGCCGGCTCCGGGTACATCTCGTCCGCCGGCCACCTCAGCCCCGCCGTGTTCACCTCGTAACACGCCCCCGCCGCCTTGACCTGCTCGAGCACCTCGCGGTAGTACGGCTCGAGGTCGATCGAGGCACGGACGTTGAACTTCTTCGCCAGGTCCGCGTGGCCGACCGTGTTGTACAGCCCTGTGGCCATCATGTCGCGCACCTCGCCCAGGTAATCGATGAAGAACTGGTCGATGTCCAGGCCCTCATAGCCCTCAAGCCGCCGCGGGTCGTCGAAGACCCAGTCGTGGAGGATGTGCACCGAGCCGATCACGTAGTCCCAGGGGTACTGCCCTAGAAGGCGCGCCCGCTCCTCCTGGGTCGCCGCGTGATAGTCCGCCTCGATGCCGAGTCGCACCACTATGCGGTCGCTGTACCGATCCTTCAGCTCCAGCACCCGCTCGACGTACAACGGCAGTTCCGCGGGCGCCATGGCGAGCTCGGGGTCCTCGAAGTACAACAAAGGCATGTGGTCCGCGATGCCAACCTCGTCGAGCCCCTTCGCGATGGCCGACTCCACCATCTGGTCGATCGTGCCGCCCGCGTGCCCGCACATGAAGGTATGGATATGGTAGTCAGCGATCAACGTCCCGCTCCCTTGACAGCTTGTTCAGCAGGGCCTCTTTCGCCTGCTGGAACTCCTCAGGGGTGAGGGTCCCTCGCTCGCGCAT
>Ga0209429_10000218_pt1 | contig 42202 bp, 31 predicted proteins | sample BarGraNGADG00212_3_FD_184493 | JGI IMG/M metagenome (GOLD analysis project Ga0209429, IMG submission 184493) | Arctic peat soil microbial communities from Barrow, Alaska - Barrow Graham LP Ref core NGADG0004-212 (SPAdes) (version 2) | ecosystem: Environmental > Terrestrial > Soil > Wetlands >... | reverse complement strand
TGATCCTCACTGATTAACTGTCAACTTTTAACTGTCAACTGTCAACTTCTGAAAATCGCCCATTTATAAAAAATGTTCCCTTTCCTTATACTACATTATTTGTTGTTCATGTATTCTCAAAGATCGACGCTCGACAATTCCCAATTTTCAATTTTGCAATTTCCAATTAAAATACCACTTCACAGTGATTGCTTTTGTCAAGACTTTCTAATGTGACTATTAAACCGCTCCCGGTGAAATAACTTGTTTTTGTTTGTTTCTTCCTGTTGACCCTTCAAAGGTCTGGCGGCTTCCAAAAAACCTGAGCCAAACGGGCTGCAAAGATAATGCAAATTATCAACCCTGCAAAACTTTTCAAAAAAAATAATTCTTTATTTTCAATTAGTTAATTTCAAATTTCAAATGCCAACTTATAAACCTGTCAACTATGAACTATCAACTTTAAACTAAGGAGTGCTTCTCTCTTAAAAGCGGGTGCAAAAGTAGATACTTTTTATTTATCTGACAACTGTTTTTGGGAAATATTTCTGATGTAAAAAACAAATAACTTCTAAATCATTGAAAGAAAAGATATTTATTCCGAAAAAAAATTAAACTTTATTTCACTTAAAGGGGAAAAAAGAGCAGAAAATGAGAAAGTGTATGTGATAAATTACAAATTGATAGTGCTCATGAGTTCGGTATTCGCGAGCTTTCTGAAGCAAATCGGGTAATAAAGGCTCGGCAAACTAAAAACATTTCAATCTGAAAGGGGAAATCAATGGAATTAATTCAAATCTCTCCGAATTATTAACTGTACAGCATATGAAAATAAAGAATCTAAACGAAGATTATTCGTCAATGCAATAACATTTATGCATAGTATCTATTACTTCCCTTATTTCATTGCGGAATCCAGCCGGCGAAATAACTTCTACATCCTCACCAATCGAAAGTATTTCCTGTCTGAAATCAAAGGTTGGTTTGATATAAAAACTTAAAACAGCGTAATCTTTTGAGCGTTCTATTCCTTTCTGAGAAGGGTGAAGTGGTAAAGCCCTGATGTATTTAGCCTGCCCTGAATTGACTTTCAGTTGTATAAGCTGAGTATCTTCGTTCTCATCATGAATAATACCATAGCAGTCGGCAAAATAAGCTTCGGGATCAAAATCTGCAGGCATCCTGAACTTTATAGCGGTAGGTTTCAGGTTTTGAAGGCGGTCCAGCGCATAAATACGCAATCTTTATATCCCGCTCGACGGGGTTGTTTTTTCAATGACTGCTTCCTAATTCATTTATTGATATTGAATATAAATGGGTTGTGGTTTCAGTTTCATTAGTTCTGGCGGCGTTAGCATGCGATGAGGCGGTTTTCTCAGGTCGTTTTTATAAAACAATTTGAATCCGGTAAATTGTACCGGTTCTTTACGAATATACAGAATATAGGTACTGTGTTTCAGCACCGGCTCACCCCAACCATCCATGTTCATCACTATCTGCACTTCGGGGTGCAACACTATATTCTTGTAGTTTCGAACCATCCCTTGCGTAAAACGATGCACGATAAGAATTTTAGGACTCAGGTTATTATCTCGTACCAATTTGGCCAGGCATGCCGAACAAAAATTAATGTCTGCTGCATCCATGGTTCCAATTTTATGGCCGGGTATGCCGCCATCTTTCATCGAAAATTCGGGATCTATAGCCAAATGTACCTGAGGCATCTTCAGATATTTTTCCAATAACGGAACTTCATGTTGCACATTACTCTGTGCCACCTGTATGTCTAAAAAAACAATGGCATTTCCCATCTTAGCTATTGCCAATGCCGAATCAATCTGCATATCAGGCATACGTTTACAATATTTCCCATCTTTCATAGGAATGCCCTGCGCAACTACCGCAATATAATGAATAGCAGGTTGTACCGGAGTAGTAGGATCGGCTTTCCCCCATGCGGCGACTTCTACATTTAATCTTTTCCAAACTTCTTTCGGCGGATATTCACCCAAAATTCCCATTTTTTTTGAATAGAGGTTGCCATAATAGGCCACAATCCTTTTGAAAGGCAGAATAGCTCCATCTAAAGGATAGGAACGAAGGTGGTTAGGCCATAATCCGGTAGTATCGCCGTTTGCCAACGCTTTTAATTTCTTTTGGTAGGCAAGGGTGTCTATTTTGACAATTTCTTTTTCGTGTTTTTTAAAAAACCATCCTCCCCCTGTTTTTTTTTCTTTATTCTGATTACATCCGCTAAGGATAAAAATAAAGGCAAGAGCTAATATGTTTAGTTTATAGTTCATAAGTTATTTTTTATTTGGTTATTTGTTGATTTGGTTATTTGTTGATTTTTACATTTCTTCATTAGCATATTATCACATTAACATATTATCACATTAGCATATTAGCACATTATCAAATTAGCATATTATCAAATCATTTGCCAAAGGTCCGGTGCATTGATTTAAGCAGTCCTTGCGGCGTACATTCCGGAACAATCATTCTGCGTACGGTTTGCAAGGGTTGTATTGAATCGCGTTTTGATATAAGCGTAAACGAAATCTTAAAATATTTGCTTAGTTCCCCGGCACCTTTGTGGTCATACACTCCATTCGGGTAAGCCCAGTATTCAACGGCTTTGCCCACTATCTTTTCCAACTTCTTTTTAGGTTCTGCCACCTCTTTCTGCCAGTCAGCCGCCTCTTTGTATTTGGTCACCATAGTATGATCCCAGCTATGCAGCCCAACGGTATGTCCTGCTTTTGCCAACCCGGCAATTTGATCGGTGGTCATATAATTCTTCTTGTTGTACGTAATGGTCATGATAAAGAAAACGCCTCTGAATCCATATTTTTCCATCACGGGAGCAGCAATCATGGCATGTTCCACCCTCGAATCATCGAAGGTTATCAACATAGGTTTTTCGGGCAAGGCCTTATTATAAACCAGATAGTCATATAATTGTTCGGGTGAGATAGAATGGTAACCACTATCAGCCAGTATTTTCATATGCGCGGTAAAGGTAGCCGGGCTTACCGTATAATCGCCTTTTTTGCCTTCTTCAATACGGTGATAACAGAGAACCGGCACCTCCGGTTTTGCTATAATCTGCGCAGAGGTATTCACGGTCTGTTTATCAACGGCACTTTCATTTCCGGCAACCGTGTTGGTTGCTGCGCCGGAGTTTCCATCGCGTTGATTAGCGTGCTTACAACTGCTAACTACTAACCCCAATAATAGGGTACTGATAAGGATAAATTTTCTGTTCATTCTATTTGATTTTTTTTAGTCTATTTCCAGTCCAATTTACAATTATACTTTCTTGCATTTCCCTTTTTTAGGGTCATGTTCTTTTAGTTTTAATTGGTTTAATCAACGACAAGGCACAATCTTTTCACTAACTAATAATTATATCTTTCACAAGAATTTAAACACCCAAACCTATTTGTATGCAGCAACAGTATCTGACCTTACTGTTGCTGAATCAGATTCGGTACCATCCCCATAATTCAGTTTTATCATCTGTAAATTTTCCGTGGTTATAGGATAAATAGCCACAATGACTATACCGCTTTCTTTCAGACACACAAGTAACTGGGATTTGCTTTGAAGAATGGTTACGTTTTCGTTCGAATGTTTCTTGTCTTTGATATAACCGCTCAGCTCCGTTTCGAGTGTTGTAATTACCATGTCTTCTTTGCCCATTGCTTTGCCGGTCAATTTAATTCGGTACGAAAAGCCGCTATGATTGTAGCTGGGTTTAAGCTCGTAAGTAAATCCCAAGTTACCATTATTTTTTTCAGTCCATGGAGTACCCAAAATGAAAAAGTCCAGAGTGGCATCATTCGATATTCTTTCAGCCGTTATAATTTGATGTTCCGAACCGCCCTTCCGGAAATCAACATCCGTCTTTTGGTATTTTGTAAAAATGACTGACATGGGTGTACTGAAATTCATCCCGGCTACTGAATCGACCCTAATGTCATTTTTTATTCTGTTGATAATCGTTTCCAGATCGAAATAGTCTGTATTGATGCTCTCGTAGGCAGATGTTCCGGTCAGTAAGTTCACTTTAAAATCTTCGGAAATGGAATCGTATTGCGAGTTGATAACGTATTTAGCGTTTTTGTTGATAAAACCGCCTTTCTTTTCGCGCACAACCCAGGCAATTTTTCCATTAAATGGCAAAGCAGACTCAAATTGGGCATCAATAACCATTTTTCCTTTCTTATTAATATATCCAAATTTGTTACCCGATTTTACAGCAGCCAGTTCATATCCATTAAAAGGGTATGCCTCGCTAAATTGCGCCTGAATGTCAATATTCCCATTCTGATTGCACCAACCCCATTTGTTGTTTTGTTTAATAATATACCCATCTTTGTCTGCCTTCATTTCCGAAAACTTCGGACTGATAAGATATTTCCCTTTTTCATCAATCAGTCCCCATTGATTTCTTAATGAGACGATTGCTTTTCCACTTATAAACTCTTTTGCATTCGTATATTGATAGTTTACAATGAACTTTCCTTCTGTGTCGATGTATCCCCATTCGCCGGCACCATTTGCTACGGCACATTTTCCTTCGCTGAAATTACCTACTGCCGAATACAGAGGTTCGATTTTGACGAAACCGCTTTTATCTACAAATCCCCATTTCCGGTTTATGCTGTCCATGCTGATGCTGAACGCTGCCAACCCATTTTTAAATATCCGTACCGATTTGGCAACCGGCAACTTAAATTTTGTCTCACCCTGGCTGTTGATAACTTCGGGTGCTCCGTTTTCAGAAACCACCCAAGCGACATCTTCGCTGAACACCGTTGCTTCTTTATAATTCGCCTTTAACGCAAAATTACCATCTTCCGAAATGAAACCCCACAAGGGCTTGTTACTGAAAACCTGAACCAATGCCAATCCGTTTCTGAAAACAGTGGCTTCTTTAAATTGCGAATGAATGATCATCTTTCCACTTGGGTCGATATACCGGTAAGCAACCCCATTCCGCACCGGAAGTAGATTAATTACCTGATTCTCTTTGGTAGTTGAACTACAAGCGGCCAAAAACGCTGTCAATAGGACAATACTGATATGTTTTAAATGTCTTTTCATATTCTGTTTCTCTTGTCCAACCGGCTTATTATCTCTGTATGCTGGATGTTTTTTTTTGAAACCTTCATTTTAGCCTTACAAAACTACATAATCTATTTTAAATTTTACATTGTTCTGTAAATATATTTTTCAACAAATTACTATAATTCCGAATTATTCTTTAAAACTTTTCCAACCTTCCACCCTTTGAAAAAATCAGTAACAATTGTCCGGCATCTCTTTTTATTCCAAGTTTAATCAATGCTACACACTGAATAGTTCAAGATTAACGAAGTGTATCTTGGACTGAAAATCTATAAAGTTTGCAACTGATAAAAAGAATATATACACAGTTTTAAACTCTTCTTGTTTCCAGCACAAGTCCCCACTGAGTTCAGACCTTGCGCTATGCAGGGACTAACTCAAAATATCTTGATTTTTCAATAGTTCCTTTTATTATTTATTTTATGTTTGTCAATCAATTTATTTACTATTAGTTTTAGCAATGGAAGGGAATATCTAACTATTCTATCATCATTTATATCTCCAGGAATTTTTTCGCCATGAAAAATATTACATCTAATCTGATATAAGACATCCTTGATAGTCATCAATTCATTTTTTTCGCACAATATAATAATTCTTCGTTTTGCTAATTCATCAATGCCTTTTAAAGTTGAATACTCGTGAAAACGAGCCATATTTATCACATAATGGCGATCACTATCATTTATTTTTTTGGTGAGTGCAGTTTTTAATTCTGAAAATATCTTTTCTGATTCAGATTGGATATCTTCATACCAGTTTGAATTGTGTTCTACAAACAAATCAAAAATTCTGTCTTCTGTATATTTTTTTGATATTGTCAAAAACAACCTTTCAGGAAAATGAATATTTATATTCCATTGATCACTATTTTCAGGTTTAATAAGTTCTGCTGCTTCAGCAGTTAAATTTGCTGTTTGATAAAGCCTTTCTTGTATTTTGTTCAATTTTGACTTTGATCGGTCAATACTTGCCCTCTCCATTATAGCTTCTTCATAGTAAAGATTGTAACATATAGCATTAAATGTTATCCATTCAGCTATGAATGCCATATAATAATCTCCATTTTTTTCAGACAATGTATGCCATGAATTTATAAGCTTTCTTTGTTTATCGTCAAAATTTGCCATATTAAATTCCTTTTGTTTCAATTTTATTTGACCAAAAATTATACTCTTTTTTTGAAGCTGGTAAAGTAACCTCTAAATCATTCGGATATTTTTTTATTTGGTCTAAACAATTCAGCAAATGACTATTATCCAAAATATTAAAAACTACTTTAATACTATTATTATTAATACAATTAAAAGTTTGTTTGTAAAGATTTATGCGCTCATTCTCATCCAGAATTTCATGTAGACTTTCTCTTTCCTGACTATCTATTTCTTTAGAAGGCTTAACTTGTTTGAGGATAAAAACAGCAATCATCAAATAAATATCATCTACAGTATTTTCAATAGTTGGGATGATAACTTTCATTTCGTCATTGGATTCTAAAGACCGGAGAATAAGTGCGGGTCTGCTATTTTCAGTAAATTGAATAAAATGTGTTGGAATTATCCCACTGTGATTTTGGTGAGCTTGTCCAATTAAGATTGTTGCTGTTGTTGTTGCCATAATATTATGTTTTAAAATTTTCCCACAAAATTATTATCTCTTTTTGTCAACTTATGACAATCGGAAAATAAAGCAATGAATTCGTATCAATATTTAATCCTCAGGATAAGCCAACGGTCTAAATTCAGTCAGTGCAAGCCTATACTGTCAAAATCGTTCCTTTCGGCAAATCTTATCACCTTCCGTATGGTTAGATCCGGAATCCTGTCATCGGCAGTACCCGGATTTAACCCGATAACAAAAAGAGGTTTCTTACCGTTAGTCCCCAATACATACTGGCAGGTAGTATCGCTATCAGTCTTATACTGTGTAATTTTATACTCCATCATTTTTTTAACCCACAAATTTACAAATTCATTTTCACATTTTCCATTATTTTTTTCAATTTATTTCTTTATTTTTACTTTTTGGTTTATCTTTTTCCCTCCTGATGCATTTTTTCAATAACCGTCTTCCCGTACAGTACTGTCCTGCCCGCATATTTCGTGTACTTTAGCTCTTTCCGATTCTGAACTTTTCCAACCTTCCACCCTTTGGAAAAGTCAGTAACTATTGTCCGGCATCTCTTCGTCTCTTTTTATTCCAAGTTTAATCAATGCTATTTAAGAAATTGTTCTTCTATTGATTTTCTCAATCTGGATTTCAGTTCTTCCATATCTACTTTTGTACCCAATTCTTTTTCCATAGAAGTAACTCCTTTGTCTATAAAACCACATGGATTGATATAATTGAAGTATTCTAATTGGGTATTTACATTCAATGCGAAGCCGTGCATGGTAACAAAATAGGAACTTCGAACACCAATGGCGCATATTTTCCGGCAAGCGGGCAGACCGACATCGAGCCAAACACCGGTTGCACCATCTAAGCGGGTAGACTTTATATTATACAATGAAAGTGTTTTAATGATGGCTTCTTCAATTAAGTGTATGTATTGTTTCAATCCAATATTGAAATTAGCTAAATCGAAAATAGGATAACCAACTACTTGTCCCGGACCGTGATAGGTAATATCTCCTCCCCGATTGGTATGGACAAATGTGGCATTTTTTGTCTGAAGTTGAATATAATTCAACAACATATTCTGTTCATCTCCACTTTTTCCCAACGTATAAACGTGCGGATGTTCACAAAAAATCAGGTAGTTATCGGTCGGTAGATGTTGCTGTTTCTTTTCGATAGAAGCTGAAAACAGAGTTTCCTGCTTTGCCCAGGCTTCGTTGTATTCAATTAAGCCCCAATCGATAAATTGTAGGGTTTGATTCATTTTCTTTTGTATCTTCGGGCTTGTTTTACAGGAGCTTCCTTTTTACTAAAATCAACCGGTCCAATTTTCACCATAACATTTACAATATGTGCTTTCCGACGTTGAATATACGGGGACGGATTCGCTGCATTGAACCTTCTCGGATTGGGCAGACAAGCAGCTATGGCGGCAGCCTGTGATTTGGTCAATTGTGATGCATGTATACCAAAAAGTTCCTGAGCAGCAGCTTCTATGCCATAAATTCCGTTGCCCATTTCAATCACATTCAGATACATTTCTATAATGTGTTGTTTCGACCAGATAAGTTCCATCAATACCGTAAAATAAGCTTCGAGTCCTTTGCGAATATACGACCGTTGTGGAAAAAGAAAGACGTTTTTGGCTGTTTGCTGTGAAATAGTACTGCCCCCCCGCATCCTTTTCCCACGCAAATTATGTTCAAAAGCCTTATTGATAGCATCAAAAGAAAAACCATGATGGGTCAGGAATAAATTATCTTCCGAAGCTACCACGGCTTGTACCATATTGGGCGAAATCTGATCAATGGACACCCATTGTTTGCTGTTTTTAGGCATTTTGCCCTGAGTCATCGATTCTACCGAGCGTGTAATCATCAGGGGAGTTATAAAAACAGGTGTAAACCAATCGATAACCACCCAACCGATACTGCCAATGAAAAATATAAGCAACAGATTTCGAATGAAACGAATAAACCTGCCCCACCAACTTTTACGGGGAGCTTTTGAATCAGTAACTTTTGCTTTATTATCTTTGGTCATGAAAATATAAGTTCCCCTTTAGGGGTTAGGGGTATCTAATTTAAATCTCACTCTCCAACGTCCGTTTTCAAAATCGTGACTAATGATCTCAAAGTGACCTAATTCAGAAGTATTTTCTACATGCTGTCCGATACAGGCACAGGCATCATATTCACCCACCCGAACAATACGCAGGGTTTCAGATGCATCAGTCGGAAGTTTTGATACATCTACTAATTTAGCCGCATCCTCTTTTTTCATAAAATCAACTGTAACAGGCAAATGACTGTCGATGATTTCATTCACTTTATGGGTCAATTCCTGTATCTGAGTTTCAGTTGGAGCTTCGGCAAGCAAATAATCGCATTTTGATTTCTTTTTCTCAATATGTGCATTCATCGAACGTCCGCAGCCAAATATCCGCACCATAGTCTGATTCAGAATATGTTCGCAGGTATGCATGGGTTCGTAATACTCTTTTTTAGGTTGATTTATTTCCATTCTATGGGGATAAATTTTATAACATATTTTTCTCTAAACGCCTTAAAGTGTTACTAAACAACTTTTTACTGCCAGTAATTTTGTTCGGTTCTTCAACGAATTTTTAATTTAATTTTCACTGCAAACTTACATAAAAAATTGTGATTTGTAAGTGCCAAACGATAAAAATCTATTAATCAAACAGATGCAAAAAAAAGGAAACTCATTTCTGAACTTCCTTTTTCTGTAGCGAGAGCGAGAATTGAACTCGCGACCTCATGATTATGAATCATGCGCTCTAACCAACTGAGCTATCTCGCCGTTTTTTCTTAAGCGGTGCAAAGATAGACTTTTTAGCCCATTTGGCAAATTATTTTGAAGAGAAAATCTGAATTTCACTTTGAAAATAATATTTCCCCCAATTTAATAGTTTGATTTTTATCGAAATAACTGCCAATTGTTAACTTTGGACTAAAATGTCGGTTTCATTCCCAGATTATACATGACAAACGACCACATGTCGGTTTGAGCTTCGATAACTTTGCCGATTGGTTTGCCTGCACCATGACCGGCTTTTGAATCAATACGAATCAAAGTCGGGTTTATTTCATCATTTGCTGCCTGTAAAGTAGCCGCAAATTTAAATGAGTGAGCCGGAACTACCCGATCGTCGTGATCAGCTGTCATAATGAGAGTTGCCGGATATTTTGTTCCTGCTTTGATATTATGTAAGGGTGAATATCCTTTCAAATATTCGAACATTTCTTTGCTTTCTTCGCTGTTACCATAATCGCTCGTCCACGACCAACCGATAGTGAAAAGATGATAACGCAGCATATCGAGTACACCTACTTCGGGAATGGCCACAGCGTACAAATCGGGACGTTGAGTCATACAAGCACCAATTAATAATCCACCGTTAGAACCTCCATCGATAGCAAGCTTTTTAGAGGATGTATATCCCTTTGCTATCAGATATTCAGCAGCAGCAATAAAATCGTCGAAAACATTTTGTTTGTGCATTTTAGTACCTGCCAAATGCCATGCTTCGCCATATTCACCGCCACCGCGTATATTTGCCACTACATAAATTCCGCCATTTTCTAAAAATGGGATTCGTGTAACGCTGAAAGAAGGATTCATACTAATATTAAAACCACCGTATCCGTAAAGCATCAACGGATTTTTGCCATTTCTCTTCATCCCTTTTTTGTAAGTGATGGACATGGGAACTTTTGTGCGATCCTTGCTGATAAAGAAAACCTGCTCGCTTACATATTCGTTCGGATTGAATGAAACTTCGGTTTTCCGAAATATTTCAGAAACGTTTTTAGCAACATCAAAACGATAAATGGTTGGGGGAAAAATATAGGACGTAAATGCGTAAAATGCCTCATTGTCATCTTTATCTCCACTAAAACCACTCAAAGAACCCAGCGTTGGCAGGTTGACTTCATAAAGCTTCTTTCCGGTTAAATCAAAGCCATACGCGTGATTTGTAGCATCTTTCATATATTCTGCCAAAATCTTTCCACCAATAATATTGGCTCTTTCCAATACATTCCCGGATTCAGAAATAATTTCTTTCCAGTTTTCGCGTGATAAATTTGCCGGATCCACTTCCATCAACCGTTGTTTGGGAGCTTTCCAGTTTGTCAGCATATAAAGTTTTCCGTTTACATGATCGATAACCGAATAATCGTTCTCAAAACCGGGTGCCAATACTTGAAAATTATCAACAGGTTTTGCCAAATCTTTTATTAATAATCCGTTTCCGGTAGTTGTTTCGGTAATGGAAATAAAAAGGAACTTTTCGTCATCAGTCACACTGGCATAACATTCCCTGAGTGCATGTTGCTTGTCTTCGTATATCAGTTTATCCTGGTTTTGCAGTTCACCAACCGTATGATAATACACCTTTTCATATTCATTTTTATTTGAATATTCTTTCCCTGCTTCCGGTGCATCATACGCGCTGTAATAGAATCCGTTACCCTGCCACGAAATTCCTGACGATTTTGACCATTTGATATAATCAGTCAATAGTTGACGCGTTTCAAGATTCATAACAAAAATTTCATTCCAGTCCGAACCACTACGTGCAATGGAATATCCGAGGTATTTTCCGTTGTTTGAGAAAGCGGTATGTGATAATGCCACTGTTCCGTCCACCGAAAGCTTATTTGGGTCGAGCAAAACTTCCGGTTCGGAAGTTAATGTAGCCTGGCGATAGAGGACACTCTGATTTTGAAGTCCGTTGTTTTTGTAGAAATAATACCGACCATTCTTTTTAAAAGGAGAACTATATTTCGGATAATTAATCAACGCTGTTAAGCGTTTTTTCAACTCATTCCGAAAAGGAATTTTCGATAAATAATCGCCTGTAACTTGATTCTGAGCTTTTACCCAAGCCGAAGTAGCAGCCGAAGTGTCGTTTTCGAGCCAACGATACGGTTCTTTTACTTGTACCCCAAAGTAAGTGTCCACGACGTTTCCTTTTGCGGTTTTGGGATAAACGATTTGGGAATTGGAATAATTCGATGATAATAATATCATGCTGATAATTAAAGGAATTAGACGTTCCATATTGTTGATATTTAAGAATTTTGTAATCCAAGTTCTTTTGCAATTCCCATCATAAAGCCATGCGCCGCTTCATGTTCATTCGGAATAATACCATCCAGAATGGCATCTTTTATCCGCATTTTTATTTCACCCACGATGGCCGATGCCGGCAAATTGAATGTTTCCATAATTTCTTCTCCGCTGATGGGCGGTTGAAAATTCCGAACGCGGTCTTTATCTTCAATTTCTTTCAATTTCTGGCGAACCAACTGAAAATTAGCCCTGAATCGTTTTACTTTTTCGGGATTTTTAGAGGTAATATCTGCCTCGCAAAGCATCATCAAATCGTCAATATCATCTCCGGCTTCGAACAGCAAACGACGTATGGCCGAATCGGTTATTTCTTCTTCGCTCAGCACGATGGGGCGCATGTGAAGCGTAACCATTTTTTGCACGTATTTCATCTTCTCATTGGTGGGCAATTTCATTTTACGGAAAATTTCCGGAATCATTTTTTCACCAATAAAGTTGTGATTGTGAAAAGTCCAGCCCAGACGGGCGTCAAAGCGTTTTGTACCCGGTTTGCCAATGTCGTGAAACAATGCCGCCCAACGTAACCATAAATTTTCGGTATGTTCACTCAGCCCATCCAACACGGCAAGCGTATGATAAAAATTGTCTTTATGCCCAATACCATCCTTTGTTTCAGCACCTTTCAACGCCAATATTTCAGGGAAGATAAGTTCCAGTAATCCGGTTTTTTCGAGCAATATAAAACCTACCGAAGGTTTACGCGACATCATTATTTTGTTCAACTCATCGGCAATACGTTCTTTCGAAATAATCCCAATGCGTTCTTTGTTGCGGACAATAGCATCAAACGTATTGGTTTCCAGAAAGAATCCGAGTTGTGCCGAAAACCGTATACCACGCATCATGCGCAGCGGATCATCAGAAAAAGTGATATCTGGATTTAGCGGAGTGCGGATAACAAAGTTTTTCAAATCTTCAAGTCCGTCAAATGGATCGACCAACTCACCGAAGCGGTCTTTATTGAGACAAAGTGCAAGTGCATTGATGGTAAAATCGCGGCGGTTCTGGTCATCTTCCAACGTTCCATCTTCGACAACCGGCTTCCGGGAATCGTGCATATACGATTCTTTACGTGCACCCACAAACTCCACATCCATGTCTTTATGCTTTACCTGTGCAGTACCGAAATTTTTAAATACAGTGAGCCGCGTTTTCTTTCCGAGTTTTTGAGCTACTTTTTCAGCCAGTTCAATCCCGCTTCCAACCACCACCACATCAATGTCTTTTGATGGGCGTTTCAGGAAAATATCCCTGACATATCCGCCTATAACATAACATTCTTTCCCCAGTTCGTCGGCTGTTTCCGATATTATCTGAAATATTTTATCCTGTAAATGTTCTTTCATTCCCTGCAATTCGTTTTAGCATTACAAAAGTACGGGAATAAATTTAAATAACAAAAAAACCTGACAGTTTGTGAAATTCTGTCAGGTTTTTTAATCCTTAAAATCAATTTCATTTTTCTTTATTCCCCCATTTATTCCAAGTTTGCACATGCTGCATAGTTCAAGATTAACGAAGTGTATCTTGGTCTGAAAACCGGTGCAGTTTAAAAATGATTAAAATAAAAAGTTACAAACTTTTCGAGTTTCCAGCACAGGTCTCCGTTTCACTTAGACCTGCACTATCCAACGACTGCAAACTTGGACGAAAAGAGGGAATATATCCGGCGGGACTGGGTTGGTTTTATTAAAATCGAATTCCAAGTTTTGTTTTAATGGTACCTTCTGGCATGTAGCCAGTTGCATAAATATTTCCTTCTATTCCCAAGTATATTTTATTAATTTCTATTCCAGTGCCTAATAGAAATCCTAAATTTACAGGGGCAGCGTATGACCTGTCCAAAACATAGTCGGAAAATCCATTTGAAGTCCGAAGCAATGTTATTCCTCCAGTAAAAATACTCATGAATACTCCTGTGTTGAAGCGTAAATTCGTTTTCTCCGACAACTTTAATCTCAATGAAATACAAGCAGGTATTTCCAGAAAATTATAAGTCGAATAACTTCCTTCGTCAAAAACCTCATATGTAAAATAATTATCGTCTGAAGATACAAAGTTATAATTTAAACCTGTCTGAAAACTCCATGATTTTGAAAAGGGAAAATCAAATAGAACTCCAAAGTTATAACCAGGTTGTGAATACTTATAACCAAGGTGTGAATACTGTCTAAACACAATACCGTTAGTTGTTCCACCAATAATGTAAGAGCTTACTTGAGCATTGCTTAAAAATGGTAAGCTGCAAATAAATACGAAAATAATCGTTTTTTTCATTTTCTTTTTTGAGTTGTTTCAATAGTTTTTCTTATTTTGTCTTAATCGTTATTCCCTAACTTCCCGGATATGCTCATTAGATGCATAAATACTGCGCACCGCCACTGGTTTTAATTCTTAAAATCAATTTCATTCTTCTTTTTTCGTTTTTCTTGCTTTCAATCTCTTTACTTCATTTTCAAGGTTTTCAATTTCTTTTTCCTGATGATTGATAGTTGTAAGTAATTCGTTCAACTCTTCGTTTTCAATCGTTGTAGGATATTGGGCATCAACTCTTTCCAGAAAATCGGCTAACACGTTCATGTAATTCATAAATGCTTCGTAAGCCGATTCGTAATGAGTTCCGTGAGGGTCTTTATGACTCATATAGCGGAAGTGATCGGTCGATTGGAGTATCAGCCAGTCGAGTAAAAGCGGTTTATCGGTGCACATACGAACCCGTTGACCCACGGCATACAACTTATTCAACGCTTCTTGTTGCAAATCATTTCCTGTCCAGGGCGTCAGGTCTTTATCATTTCCCACCCAACTCATTGGATGGGGAACCGATAATGGACCTGCCGATTCACTCTTTTTAGTTATTTCGGAAGGCAGGACAAAATCCATCTTTTGTTCCATAGCATGATAAGGCAATGCTTTCATAAACTCAAAAATACCCGTATGAGCCGGTTGAGTTATACCAAGGACTTCATATCCCATCCCTAAATTGATAACTTTTTCTTCTTGGGGGAGACCGGAAATCCAACTTATATAATTTTCGGCTGTCAATGACATCCTTGAAAACCGGAAAGCAATATCGTCGCTGAGTTTATGGTTTCTGACTAACAGTTTCAGTTTTGGAATATACGAATGTGAATATACATAATTCGGACTCTTCCATCCCATAATATGTTTGGCTTCATCAATCATCATGGTTTTGTATCCCATTTTCGACACCAGTTCCCCAATTTCATCCGAGTAAATCAATTCAGCATTAAACAAAGCGGTCGGGCGTTTTCCAAACAATGCTTCTATCTTATCGGCCTGCATTTTTACCTGCCGTTCAAACTCTTCGGCATCAAAAACCGATGAAAGTGAATGTGCATAAGGTTCTGCCAGAAATTCAACACTTCCGGTTTTTGCCAATTCCTTAAAACTGTCAATTACTTCCGGGGCATAATGTTCTAATTGTTCCAACGTTAAACCCGAAATTGTAAAGGCACATCGGAATTTCCCGTTCGAACTGCGAATCATTTCGGAAATAGTACGATTAGCAGTCAGATAAGATTGTTCCACAACGTTACGGATTCGGTCTTCTGTTTGAAAATCGTCGTAATAATAATGATCTTGTCCAATTTCAAAGAAACGATAGCGTTTCAGGAGAAATGGAAGATGAATTTGAAAATAAAAACAAATGTTTCGCATATCTTTGGAGTTGAGTTGTTGGTTAAATTGATTGGTTGATTGGTTAATTGGTTGATTGGTTGATTAGTTGATTTGTTAATTGGTTGATTGGTTATTTAGTTGATTGGTTGATTGGTTATTTGTTCTTACAGCTTACTTCTTTTGTCTTGGTTCTTGGTTCTTGGCTCTGATTTACATACGCTTTCATAAATCTTACGTACTTTCAATCCGGCATCCTGCCAGCGAATGTTGTTGACTTCTTCAAGTCCTAATTTGCTTAAACTATTGAACATGGCCGGATTTTTTACTATTGAGTAAATAGCATCAGCCATGGCATCAATGTCCCAATAATCGGTTTTAATAGCATGAGTCAAAATCTCGGCACAACCGGATTGTTTCGAAATAATGGAAGGAGTTCCAACCTGCATGGCTTCTAACGGAGAAATACCAAAAGGTTCGGAAACCGACGGCATGATATATACATCGCTTTCGGCAAGCATTTCATGCACTTGTCTGCCTTTTAAAAACCCTGTAAAATGAAAACGATCGGCAATCCCACGTTTTGCCACCAGATCAATCATGGCATTCATCATATCACCGCTTCCGGCCATTACGAAACGAACATCCTTCGTTTTCTGAAGTACGCTATAGGCTGCTTCCACAAAGTATTCCGGTCCTTTTTGCATGGTTATACGTCCTAAGAATGTAACCACTTTATCCTTGCGGGGAGTTTTATGAAATAATTCTATATCAAGTAACGGTTCTACAGCATTGTGTACGGTTGTTACCTTCCGGGGATCCTGATGGTATTTTTCAATCACAATTTTCCGGGTCAAATTACTTACGGTCATAATGTGGTCAGCCATATCCATACCTCGTTTTTCAATAGCGTAGACCGTTGGATTTACTTGTCCGCGACTTCGGTCAAAATCGGTTGCATGAACGTGTATTACAAGCGGTTTGCCACTTATTTGTTTTGCAAAAACTCCGGCAGGATAGGTTAGCCAGTCGTGTGAATGAATAATGTCGAAATCCAGTTGATGTGCCAACACACTTGCAACGGCCTCGTAATTTGATATTTCTTCAATCAAATTATCAGGATACCGACCGGAAAATCCAATACAACCCAAGTCATTGGTATGAATACGATGGAAATCATATTTTATCCCCTTTCGTAGCCAAAAATATTCATCAGGATCCATCATCGAACCAATGCGATTATTCACATAGTTCCAATCGTTTTCTTTCCAAACAACAGGCACATTGCAGGCGCCGATTATTTTCAGAAAACTCTGATCTTCATCGCCATGAGGTTTTGGAATTACAAAGGCGATTTTCATATCATCCTGCAATGCCATTCCTTTTGTCAGTCCGTAGCTTGCTGTTCCCAATCCTCCTAAAATGTGCGGTGGAAATTCCCAGCCAAACATTAATGCCTTCATGTATTATTCGTTTTCGTATTTTTTCAATACATCCAAAATTCTCAACACTTCAGCCACACTCATGGCAAATGACATGCCTCCATGACCTTTAAATGGTGGATTGCCATCAAATAATTCGGGGAGTGTGCCTACACAAAGTTCAGTCATTTCAGCTTCAAAACCAATCAACATGCGTTCGAGAAATGACTTGCCGCTTTGTTTATAAATTCTCAAATATGCTTCGGCAAAAGAACCAAATGTCCAAGGCCAAACCGGACCGTTGTGATAATTTCGGTTTCGTTCCAATTCACCACCAACGTAAGTTGGTCTGTATGAACCACTTTTAGGACTCAACGTTCGTAATCCTTTCGGAGTAAGCAATTCTTTAGTGGTTATGTCCAGAACAGATTTTTGTTGTTGTTTGTTCAGTGGCGAATGAGGCAATCCAACTGCCAAAATCATATTTGGTCTTACTTCCTGATCCTTATAATTTCTATCAACATAATCGTGCAAATAGGTTCCGTTCCAAAATGTTTTTACAAATGCTTCCCGTGCTATTTCAGCTTGATAATCAAGCAAATCAGCGGCATGTTCGTTTCCTTTTTCCCGAGTCAGTTCCGAAGTGAATTTCAATGCATTATACCAAAGCGCATTAATTTCAACCACATAACCTGTTCGTGGTGTTATTGGGCGACCATTTTCCATAGCATTCATCCAGGTTGCGGGCTTTTCAGTTCCGTTAATATACAGTAATCCATTGTTATGCAGAAACAGATTCGGGTGGTTTTGTTTGCGGATATAAGCTATTATAGTGGTGGCAATCTCTTCAAAACGACCCGCTGCCTCCGTCATTGATGTGGTTGTGGCATATTGTTGTATGGTCCATAAAAACCAAAGTAACACATCGGGATCATCAATGGCCTGAAGTTTGAATCCACTACGTTCACCATCCATAAATCGTTGTAATTCGGGTATAGCTGTCTCCATGATTGCATAGAAATAATCCATACGGTCGATGGTCAAGGTGCAACCGGGTAAAGCAACAAACTGGTCGCGTGCACGCGCACCAAACCAGGGATAACCTGCCAACAAATAAGTTTTATCTCCTTCGCGTTTGTAGAATTGTTGAGCAGAGTTTTTCAGGCAGGAAAACATATCCACCCTGGGATTTCTGTGGGTAAGTTCTTCCTCCCAAAGTATTTTGAGTTTACGTGTCGATACTTCGGATATTCCGGCTGAAAAAATGACAGACTCTCCTTTCCTCAAAGGCATTTCGAAATATCCCGGAACCAACAGATCTTCTTTATATTCGTAACCGCGTTCCTGTTCTTTGTAGTATTCAATATTTTTATACCAGTAAGGTTGGTGCACGTAAGTAGATTTTTTGGAAAACTGCATGTGCAAGTTGGGATATTTCTCGTATAAACACATGCTTATTCCGTCTTGGATTTCATTAAATGAAGTATCAGCCTGGTCATTTTGATAGCACAATTCATTAACACTCCGAAATGCCAGAAATGGTTTAAAACGTATTAAAGTAGGAGAATGTGCTTCCATTAAAGTGTATTTTATTAACACTCTCGGTTCAAACGAAACTAACATTCTTTCTTTTGATAAAATAACTCCTCCAACCCGATAGATCGTTCTTGCAATAACTTCACAATCGAACTGCCTGATATATTTATGTCCATTGGGACTGAAATTGTTTCCTTCATATTTGTGTATTCCAAGATTAAATTCTGCGCCATGTTGAATAACAGTTTCATCTAAAGATGATAGGATAACATGATTTGAATTGTCAATTTCCGGGAGCGGCATCACTAACTGTCCGTGATATTTACGCGTATTACAGTCAATTAAAGTAGTACTATTATAAGTCCCTGCCATGTTAGTTCGAATCATCTCTTTTGTAAGCGATTTTTCGAGATTAATAAGTAAGGTTTTGTCAAAATTAAGATAACTCATACAAAATATGCTAAAATTTTCTGTTCAATATATCGACCGCAATTTATTAATTTTTTCTGGATAAAAAAGTTTTTTTTGAAATTCACTCACATTTATTTTGTTGTTTTTGTTGTTTTATAACTATTTGATTTTTTTGATATTGTATGGAGTTCCGGTTAAAAAATATCTTTTTATGTGGGTTTTTTTATTGAAACTTATACTTTTAATCAAGATATTGCTTTAACTACTCAAAGAATTAGTAATTTTGCGTCGTTTAAAAAACGAGTAAAATGCAACAAGAGGTAAGTACTTCAACAAATAAACGACAAATTTTTAATGCTATTTTTATCCCCGGAATTATTGCTATCGTAATGATTCTTAGTTTCCTGCTTGAAAAAGGCATGGACTGGGATTTTCATACTGCCGGAGTTTATCCACGCCGGATAGAAAATATCTGGGGGGTATTTACGTTGGTTTTTATTCATTCCGGTTGGAGTCATTTAATTAATAATGTCATTTCGTTTTTAATACTCGGAAGCTTTTTGTTTTTTTTTTACAAACAGATTGCACCTAAAATATTAATTTTGTCCTATATTTTCAGTGGTCTGATACTTTGGTTGATAGGACGGGAAAGTTGGCATATTGGTGCTAGTGGATTAATATATTCATTGGCTTTTTTCTTATTCTTTAGTGGAATCTTACGAAAATATGTACCGCTGATTGCTATTTCGCTGATTGTTGCTTTTGTATATGGCAGTATGGTCTGGCATATTTTTCCGTGGCAGACCTACGATCCGGTTTCGTGGGAAGGACATTTAGCCGGTGGTTTAATTGGCTTATGCCTGTCAGTCTGGTACAGAAATGAAGAACCTCAAAAGCCTGTAAAAGAATGGGAGGATGAAGAAAGTGATGATATTGAATATCTTAATGATGATGAAAATGATGAGTCTACGAAAGTACCGGAATGATTTTTCTTAAATCCAACGCAATATGAAAAAGAGTGAAGAAATTGAAAGTATCAGCTACTTTATAAAATTAAAATTCAACAGTATATGAAAAAATTCTTATTAATCATAGCAATCATTTTTACCATTTCAGGTCTGGCATTCATGTTTTTACCGTTTCGTAAATTTGCGATCTTACCTGTTGTTTTAGCTCTTTTCATTGAATTTCCGGTATTTTATAAATCCGGGTCCGCACAAAAAACATTTCCAAGAGTGACATTCATCATTTCTGCCATTTCCTTGTTGATAATTATTGGAAAAGCCGTTTTAATTAAATAACGATAAAGTTGTAACCGAAAACAAGTTGAAATAAAAAAATTTCAATGATTTGAAAGGATTTTAAAAGTTCTCAGGCATTAGAAATGATATTAATTATCTGGTTTCTAATGCTTTTAACTTCATCTAATTCTACTTTATTTTTCATTTGCAATTTTCGATACCTGATCTTTGCTATGAATTTCCTCATTTTTTTGTATAGGTTTAAGCTCATTTTACCCAACGGATATTGTGCAAAGAAAAACAGGAGAACCGCCCACCACAGACCTGTCACAGTTAATCCGAAAATTAAAGTCTGGATGCCATAGAAAACAGGAAACGTAATTATTCCCAAGCCGAACTGCAACGAACTGAAAAACCCTGTAAATTGTGTTTTGAATATGTATTTTCGTACAAAAACCGGTGTAAAGAAAGGAAAAAAGTTCAATACTAAACCAATAAAAAAAACAGGTAACGTCAAAAATAATCCAATAGCTTTCAGAAATAATATAGGAAATCCGGGTGCGCTTTTTTCTAATAGTTTATCCTTCAGTTTTATTCGTTTCAACGAATTTTCATATTCAGTACACAAAGAATCAAGTTTACTGATACTTTCCGGATCATTTTTTTCTAAACCAACCAGTTTCTCGTTAATTTTTTGACGGGCAATAAACCTGTTTCGTGCTTTATCGGGTAAGTTTAATTCGTTTAACTCAAAACCTGACGCTACTTCAATAGCAGTTACGAAACATTCGTAATATTTATCGGTGGCTAAATCGACAGTCAGATTACTTAAATCATCGCGAAGCCGGTCTCTGATTTCATTTGTGGCAATAACCTGATTATCGGCATACGAGTTCATATACTCCGAAACTTCAATCGGTTTACCGATATTGATGATAATAGGTTTATTTGATTTAACAATATCTTCATAGTCCATTCCTATCGGAATAATTTTGACTCCGGGAAGATTTCCGTATTTTGTTTGTGCTGCAAAAGCAATCCGAAAAATTCCTTTTACAATGGGTCTGATCTTTCGTTCAATCTCCTGATTTCCTTCAGGCATTATTCCAAGTGCTTTGTTATTATCAAGGACTTCAACACATTGCAAAAATATATCATTGTTTTTCCCCAGATTTTCAATGCCATCTCTAATACGAAATATCGGCATTATTTTAGCAAAATGAAGAAATTTGGCAGCTGTTTTGTTTTTAAAAATATCAGCTCTTGCAAGAAATATAACCGGAAGATTTTGTGGAGAAACTGAATGTACAGCCAATGCATCCATTAACGCATTGGTATGACTGGGAGCAAAAATTAAAGGGTAACCGTTCGGAATATTTTCTTTACCAACGACAATAAACTCTCCGTAAAATCTTTTAAACATGAAAACTACATATCTTCGGGTTAAATTAAAGAGAACTGAAAAGTCGTAGATTTTAGACATCGATATTTATATTATTTATGTAACATTCAATAGATTAATTAAAAATATCGGGGTTAAACCGGTTCTTTTCTGTGCCAATAACTCGCAACCGTCAATCCGGAAATAATATGCCAGATAGCCCACCAGGCAACAATAAAAATCATACCACCAATTTGTAAATTTTCAGGGAAAATTTTGGGGTTAAAAAGTAAAAGTAATCCCAGACCTGAGTTGTGGATGCCTGTTTCGATGGTTAATGTTCGGCGATTAGCATCAGAAACCTTGAAAAGAGAGCCGATTGTAAAACCGGTAATCAATGCTAATGAATTGTGTATAAGAACAATGATAAAGATATAATAAATATATTTAAGAAAAAACGACCAATTATTTGAAAAAGCAAGAGCAACCATTGCTATGAAGAAAAAAAACGAAAGACTTTGAATTGGTTTTTTTATTTTTTGAGTAACATTCGGAAATTTCTTTGAAAACAAAATTCCGAGAATCAATGGAATACCTAAAAGAATAAATACAGTTTCAAACATTTGCCAGTTATCAATCGTCAATGGTTTAAGCATGTGGCCTGCATGATTACCAATATATTTAACATACATACCTCCCCAAAACGCAAAATTAAAAGGTGTTGTAATTGTTGCGAAAATGGTACTGGTTGCTGTCAAACCAACAGCCAGTTCCGTGTTTGCTTTCGAATAAGAAGAGATGAAATTGGAAATATTTCCGCCGGGACAAGCAGCTACTAAAATCATTCCCATTGCAACTGTCGGAGTAATATATTGATTCAGAGCAATGATAAGTAAAAAAGTTATTGCCGGTAGTGCCACAAGTTGCGAGAATAATCCAATCAAATATAATTTTGGATGTTTAATCAGTCTTGTGAATTGTCCGGGTTGAATATTAAGTGCAACTCCAAACATTACAAAACAAAGGACAACATTAATAGTATGCATGCCCGCAGCTGAAAAATTTATGCGAATTGGATCTAATTGTTGTAAAGCTTCGTACATAACTAATTTATAATTAATCTGTTATAAAACATCTTATTAGCAATCAAACGATAATCACGAATATTATTTAAAAATTATTCGGACAAATATATAAAAATAAAGTTAACAGATATCGTTTTTTTAAATATCATTTTATATAAATATTTAAAATTTAAACAAATTGTTGACTTTTAGATATTTAGTAATTGGAAACAATTTGATTTATCTTCTCCTTTTTATTCTATAAAAACTTTTGTCAAGTTTGAAATCAGTAGAAATAAGTTAACAAAAAAGGACGTCTATATCAGACATCCTTTTTAAATAGATTCAATATGATCTATTTTTTGATTATATAGTTAACAATCCATTCGCCTACGTCAGTTGTTTTATATGCTTTGCCATTATTTGCAATATCTTCAGTCACAATTCCAGCATCCATACTGGCTGCAACGGCTTCGCGAATCAAAGCACCTTCTTCCATCATTCCGAATGCATATTCGAACATCAAAGCAGCCGAAAGAATGGTTGCCAACGGATTGGCGATATTTTTTCCGGCAGCTTGCGGATACGAACCGTGAATTGGCTCAAACACCGAAGTGTGAATACCAACTGAAGCCGAAGGCAACATCCCCAAAGAACCGGTAATTACAGAAGCTTCGTCGGTCAGAATATCACCAAAGAGGTTTTCGGTAACTAACACGTCAAAGCTCTTCGGCCATTGAATAATACGCATGGCTGCATTGTCGACAAACATAAATTCTGTTTCAATTTCAGGGTATTGCGGAGCAATTTCCTGACCAATTTGTCTCCACAGACGCGATGTTGCCAACACGTTGGCTTTATCCACAATGGTTACTTTTTTGTTACGTTGTCCGGCATATTTATATGCTAAATGAAGGATACGTTCCACTTCTTCGCGGGTATAAATGCAAGTGTCATAAGCAGTATTTCCGTCTTCGGCTCTTCCTTGAGGACGTCCGAAATACATACCACCGGTCAATTCACGAATACACATAAAATCAGCACCTTCAACCAAATCGGCACGCAGGGGAGATTTATGTATAAGCGATGGGAAAGTAGTAACCGGCCGAATGTTGGCATACAAGCCCAAATCTTTACGCATTTTCAGCAAACCTTGTTCCGGGCGCACTTTTGCCGAAGGATTATTGTCGTATTTCGGGTCACCAATAGCACCGAACAGCACTGCATCTGATTTCATACAAAGTTCATGAGTTGCTTTCGGATAAGGTTCACCAACAGCATCAATGGCACATGCACCCACTATCGCAAATTCATAAGTCAAAGTATGACCAAATTTTTGACAAATAGCTTTGGTTACATTCAAAGCTTGTTCTACTATTTCCGGACCGATTCCATCACCGGGCAAAACAGCGATATTGAGTTTTTTACTCATTGTTATTTAGCGTATTAAGGGTTAAAAAAATTAGTTTGTAATTTTATATTTTTTAAAAATGCAATAGAATGAGCTTAATGTTAATCAATAATATTCAACATTTTTATGGTTGCTTTTATCGCTGCCACTGTTTGGTCGCCATCCAGACCGCGTGTTTTAAACACTTTTTCGTTAAACCTCCAGGTTATAATGGTTTGAACAAAAGCATCTGTTTTTCCACCAGGAGGAATTACCACGACGTAATCTAACAATTCCGGCGTCGGTTTATTCAATGCTCTATAAATCTTCCACATAGCCTTTGAAACGGCATTGTATTGTCCATCACCCGAAGCCGACTGTTCATATACTTTCCCGTTTATTTCCATTTTCACCGTAGCCATTGGACGAAGTCCATAAGTCAGTGATAATGAATAATTCAGAATCTTTACAACTTGTTCTTCCTGTTCATTTTTCAGTACATCGGACACAATATATGGAAGTTCATCGATTGAAACTGTTTCTTTTTTATCGCCCAATTCAATGACACGTGCCGTAACACGTTGCATTGTTTCATCATCAAGTTCAATGCCAAGCTGTTGTAAATTCTTCAGAATATTTGCCTTCCCCGAAGTTTTACCCAATGCATATTGACGTTCACGCCCAAAACGCTCGGGCAATAAATCGTTGTAATATAGATTCTTTTTGTTATCACCATCGGCATGAACCCCTGCAACCTGGGTAAATACATTTTCGCCAATTACCGGTTTATTTTGTGGAATTCGGATTCCTGAATAGGTTTCAACAACTTTACTTACCGAATTAATTTTCTCTTCTTTTAATCCTGTGTTAATATTCAAATGATCGTGTAAAACCGCCAAAACACTTGATAATGTAGCATTTCCAGCACGTTCACCCAACCCATTTACCGTAACGTGAATTCCTTTAACGCCTGCTTTTGCGGCTTCAAAAACATTAGCAACTGCAAAATCATAGTCATTATGTGCATGAAAATCGAAATGAATTTCAGGATAACGTTTAATCATTTTTTTGCAGAAATCTCGTGTTTCATCCGGATTCAAAATTCCCAAGGTGTCAGGCAGCATAAAGCGTTTAATTGATTCATTTTTCAATGAATCGACCATAAAATACACATAATCTTCCGATTCACGCATCCCGTTCGACCAGTCTTCAAGGTAAACATTAACAGAAATACCCATTTCTTTTGCATTAGCCAATACCTGTTTAATATCGGCAACGTGTTGTTCCGGCGTTTTTTTCAATTGATGTGTGCAATGTTTCAATGAACCTTTGCATAACAGATTAATCACTGTGCAGCCTGCATTCCGAATCCAATCCAGTGACAAACGTCCATCAACAAATCCAAGTACTTCAATCTTATCGATATGTCCGTGAGTTCGAGCCCATTGAGCAACGCGTTTTACCGAGGCAAATTCTCCCTCGGACACACGTGCAGATGCAATTTCAATTCTGTCCACGCATAGTTCTTCCAACAAAAGTCGCGCAACGCTCAATTTCTCCTGTGCTGCAAACGAAACTCCGGAAGTCTGTTCACCATCGCGAAGTGTAGTATCCATTATTTCTATCATAATTCTTTCAGTTACAAGTTACAAGCATTAAAACTGTAAACGAGTACACAAGTAAACGAGTTCACTTTATAAATTCATTTATATGTAATGCTCGACGATAAGGCATGAATATTTATGTACCAATAAGTCAATAAATTATCTCATTAGTAAATTAGTATATTGTCACATTAGATTCTTGCTTTCTCGAACTCCACAATTTGTGTTTTTTTACTCAACAGATAATTAATATCGTCGAGACCATTCAGCAAACATTCTTTTTTGTAAGTATTTATTGTAAATGTTTCAGATTTGGCGGTTGCATTGATTGTAATAGTCTGATTTTGAAGATTAATAGTCAGCGTTGCTTTTGGATTGGAATTTACCGAAACAAAAATTTCTGCCAGAAATTCAACTGAGACAACAACCGGAAGTACTCCATTGTTCAAGGCGTTATTTTGAAAAATATCGGCAAAAAAGCTCGACACAACTGCTTTAAATCCGTAACCGTCAATTGCCCAGGCTGCATGTTCGCGACTGGAACCTGAACCGAAGTTTTTTCCGGCAACAAGAATAGTACCGCCAAAAGTTGGGTTGTTCAACACGAAATCCAATTTCGGACTGCCATCTTTGTTATAACGCCAGTCGGCAAAAAGATTATCACCAAAACCGTCTTTGTTTGTCGCTTTTAAGAAGCGAGCAGGTATAATTTGGTCTGTATCTACATTTTCAATTGGAAGGGGAACTACAGTTGAAGTAAGAGTTATAAATTTTTCCATGATTTTATAATGTGCCAATAAGCAAATCTGCCAATAAATATCCAGCTTACTTGATTTTGGCTAAATGATTAAACAATTTATTTCCTTGGATCTGTTATTTTTCCTGTAATGGCTGCAGCCGCAGCAACAAGCGGACCGGCAAGAATAGTCCGTGCTCCCGGACCTTGACGGCCTTCGAAATTACGATTTGATGTCGAAACTGCATATTTTCCGGCTGGAACTTTATCATCGTTCATGGCCAGACAAGCAGAACAACCGGGTTGACGAAGTGCAAAACCTGCTTCAATAAGAATTTCCAACAGTCCTTCTTCACGAATTTGTTTTTCCACCATCCAACTTCCGGGAACCAACCATACTATTAAATTATCGGCTTTCTTTTTACCTTTTACAAAATTGGCAAATACGCGAAAATCTTCGATTCGTCCATTAGTACAACTACCAAGAAACACATAATCAATTTGTTTGCCTTCCAGTTTTTCTCCCGGTTGGAAACCCATGTATTCCAACGATTTTTGGAAAGAAATGCGTCCGGCTTCATCCACTTCGTCCAAGGTTGGAATTGAATCGGTTATGTCCATTCCCATTCCCGGATTTGTTCCGTAGGTAATCATTGGTTGAATATCAGCTGCATCAAAAACAAGTTCTTTGTCGAAAGTAGCTTTTTCCTCGGTTTTCAATGTTTTCCAATAAGCTAATTTTGTCTCCCATTCCTCGTCTTTTGGAGCATATTCTCGTCCTTCAACATAGTCGAAAGTAGTTTGGTCAGGAGCAATAAGACCACCGCGCGCACCCATTTCAATGGAAAGGTTACAAACGGTCATACGTTCTTCCATCGACAAATTGCGTATAGCTTCACCGGCATATTCAACGAAATAACCGGTAGCACCACCGGTAGTCAGTTTGGAAATCATATAAAGAGCCAGATCTTTAGCCGTTACACATTTACCAAGTTTTCCGTTGAAAGTAATACGCATCGTTTTCGGACGCGATTGAAGTACACATTGTGTTGCCAGCACCATTTCCACTTCGCTGGTTCCGATACCGAACGCAACAGCTCCGAAAGCACCGTGAGTAGAAGTGTGACTGTCGCCACAAACAATGGTCATACCCGGTTGGGTAAATCCATTTTCAGGGCCAATGATGTGAACCACACCATTCTTTATATGACCCAGTGGGAAATACAACGGTAAATTAAAATCCACAGCGTTTTTAGCAAACGTATCCAATTGATTTTTCGAGACCGGGTCTTTAACCGGTTGACCCTGGTCAATGGTCGGCGTGTTGTGGTCGGCTGTTAAGGTTGTTTTGTCAGGACGAAACACTTTTAAACCGCGTGTCCGAAGACCGTTAAATGCTTGCGGACTAGTTACTTCATGGCAAAAATGACGATCGATATACAACTGCGTCGGTCCGCCTTCGACTACGGATACCACGTGGGCATCCCAAATTTTATCAAAGAGGGTCGTTGCCCCCCAACCCCCTGAAGAGGGAGTTTGTGCGTTATTTGAATTCATAAAATTTGCCCCCTAACCCCCTAAAGGGGGAAATTACCTTGATTAAACGGGGGAAGGTAAATAATATTAACTTAATTATTATTTGATTCATTTAGTTGTTTTACGCCTCTTTATTCCCCCTTTAGGGGGTTAGGGGGCAGGGCTATTTTTTATTTATTTCACAAACTTATTGATTGCATTGATATACGCTTCCACTGAAGCGGCAATAATGTCAGTATTCGCACCAAAACCATAATAAACAGCTCCTTGATGTTCAACTTGCATATGAACTTTTCCAACATCATCGCTTCCTTTATTAATAGCTTGAATGGTAAATTCCTGCAAAGTCATATTGCGTTTGATGATTTGCTTCAATGCTTTAATAGCAGCATCCACAGGTCCGTTTCCGGAAGCAGCCGCTTCAAATTTTTCATTTGCAATAATCAACCCAATACTGGCAACCGCCTTCACTCCTACTCCCGAAGTCACTTGCAAATAATCCAGTTTTATGCGTTGTTTTTCGCTACGTTCCATACCAGCAAGCAATAATACATCATCGTCATTAATATCTTTTTTCTTGTCAGCCAATTTTAAAAATGCTTCATAGATTTCATCTAATTTCCCGTTTTCAACTTCAACACCAAGTACATTCAGTCTGTGTTTCAAGGCTGCCCGACCGCTACGTGCTGTTAATATGATAGAATTCTGATCTATGCCTACATCTTTTGGATCCATAATTTCGTAGCTTTCGCGGTTTTTCAAGACGCCATCCTGGTGAATACCGGACGAGTGTGCAAAAGCATTGCGACCTACAATAGCCTTATTAGCCTGAACAGGCATATTCATTAAACCCGAAACCAAGCGGCTGGTAGAATAAATTTTTTGCGTATTGATTTGCGTTTCGATATTCAGTCCTTTGTGGCATTTCAAAATCATTGCGACTTCTTCAAGCGACGTATTTCCGGCACGTTCGCCAATCCCATTGATAGTTACCTCCACTTGACGGGCACCATTCAGTATCCCTGAAATGGTATTGGCTGTAGCCATACCTAAATCGTTGTGACAGTGTGTAGAAAGAATCGCATTGTGAACACCTTTCACGTTTTCCATCAGAAATTTGATTTTATCGCCAAACTCCCATGGCAAACAATATCCGGTTGTATCAGGAATATTCACCACAGTAGCACCGGCTTTAATTACCGCTTCCACCACACGTGCAAGATACACATTATCTGTACGTCCGGCATCTTCGCAATAGAATTCAACATCTTCCACGTACTTTTTGGCATATTTTACAGCAGCAATGGCACGTTCCAGAATATCTTCCTGATTGGAGTTAAATTTATATTTAATATGAAACTCAGAAGTTCCAATACCGGTATGAATGCGTTTGTTCTTAGCATATTGGAGGGCTTCGGCTGCTACATCAATATCTTTTTGTACTCCCCGTGTTAACGCGCAAATAGTTGGCCAGGTAACTGCTTTCGAAATTTCTACCACAGATTTAAAATCGCCCGGACTTGAAATTGGAAAACCTGCTTCAATCACATCAACACCCAAACTTTCGAGTGCTTTGGCTACCTGAATTTTTTCAACGGTGTTCAACTGGCACCCAGGAACCTGTTCGCCATCTCGTAAAGTTGTGTCAAAGATAAATAATCTATCCATAATGTTGCCCCCTTACCCCCTAAAGGGGGAACCGAGAGGGTTTCGGCTTTTTTATTGTAATATTTGCTTTAATTCTACATTCTTTATTCCTTAACAAAAATTGCTTTGTTTTGAAAAACGCATTTCAATCATTTAACGATATTTTCTTCTCTCTATTTCCCCTTTAGGGGGTTAGGGGGTATCTTTCCTCAATCCCCTTTAGGGGTTGGGGGCAGCCTTAAAAAAAAAGCCTTCCGCACCGAAGTGAGAAAGGCTTTATATATTTTATTGTACATTTACATACATACCAAACTCACTTCTACTTGTTCTGCAAGAGAATAATAATACCGAGTAGGAGAATATGTAAGTAACTTTTGTTCATCGTTTCAGTTGTAAAAGCGCTGCAAAGATACAGCAAATTTTTAATCCTGCAAATACGAAGTGATATTTTTTCGATTATTTTTATTACAATTCAAAATAAAAGAATCCAATATTCCGTAATATTTATAGAATTTTGCCCTGATTAAGATTTTTAGACAGATAAAACAGATAATAGTCAACGAGGACTTCGCAAAAGTGAAGCTGCAATTAAAAAGAAAATTCGATTGACTCACCTTGACGGTATAAATAGGTTTAACAAAAAACTGACACATAAAGATATTATACTTTATAAATTTGTCTTTATTTGTGTTTTACCAAACAATTTGTTTTTAATATCGTTTTACTGCGTAAAGAAAAGAGGTTTACATTTTCATGTAAACCTCTTATATTCAGCAGTCGGGGTGACAAGATTCGAACTTGCGACCACTCGCCCCCCAGACGAGTACTCTAAACCGGGCTGAGCTACACCCCGCTCATTTTTGGTGGAACAAAAGTACAATTTATTTTCAATTTTGAAAAATTTTAAAGTTGTTTTTTCTAGGGAAAAGCCTCTGAAGAATCTTGTATTTTACATTAACGGACTGAAAAGCCGAGCAAAAGATTCTTTAAGTTTTTGGCTACGTTTGCGATTCGACCAGTTTTCTAATGTGATTTCCTCGCAATACTCAGCATCCTTGATGAATAAATCTTTCAGTTGAATGGCTGTTTTAGAGTCGTAAATAAAAGCATTAGCTTCAAAGTTGTAAACAAAACTCCGCTCATCAAAATTACATGATCCCACTATGGATATAAAATCATCAATCACAATGGCTTTACTATGCAACAACCCATTTTTGTATCTGAAAACACGTACTCCGGCTGCCAATATTTTTTCCAAATAGCTGGCAGTACTCGCATCCGAGAAACGAGAATCAGACTTGACCGGTATCATTAAACGCACATCCACACCACTTAAAGCTGCTATTTGAATACAGGCATCAATTTCGTCGGTTGGCATAAAATAGGGTGAATGTATGTAAATATACTTAGTTGCCGACATAAAAGCTGATAAAATTCCCTGTAAGATGTTAGGCCAGTCGGAATCCGGTCCACTACTAATAATCTGCACAAGATTCTTATCAAACTTTTGTAGTTCAGGGAAATATTCATTCCCATCTATCAATTTTCGGTCTACAAAATACCAATCGACTAAAAACAAAAGCTGAAGACCATGCACCGCAGATCCTTCCAGTTTAATAAATGTATCACGCCATTTACCTAGTTTATTTCCGTAAATGTACCTGTCAGCTACATTTAATCCTCCGGTAAATCCAATTTCCCCGTCAATTATCACTACTTTTCGGTGATTTCGGTAATTGATTTTACTGCTGCGCGAAATTCGCCAACGAAATGGTAAGAAAGCTCTGACGTAAACACCTGCCTCTTGCAACGATTTCAGGTACTTTTTAGATAAATTGAAGCTCCCCCAATAGTCGTAAATCATTCGAACACGCACTCCCTCTTTCGCCTTTTTAATGAGCAACTCTCGTAACTGATTGGAGATTCTGTCGTCATCAAAAATAAAAAACTGAATGTGAATATGATCTTTCGCATTTCGGATAACGTCAAAGAGTGCATCGAAAGTACTTTCTCCATCAGAGTAAACATCAATTTTATTATAGGCATAACCAACTGCTTCACAGTTATTATATAATAATTTAACAAGATTCAGATGATTTTTTCCTATTAATGTTGTATCCAGTGTTTCTATGTCGAAAGAAGCAACACGACGATAATTGATCCGGCGAATACTTTTACGGGAAATGATTTTTTTCTTTCGGTAATCTTGCCCGAATAAAAGATAAAAAAACATTCCTAAAACCGGCAGAAACAAAAGCACTAAAACCCACGAAATCGATTTAACCGGATTTCGATTTTCCAATATCAAAACGGAAATAATCGATATCAGGGTATAGAGATAAAGAAGAATGATAAGAATAGTGAAAATATGTCTCATAAAGTATTGAAAAGGTAATTATTTGTTTTCAAAAAACAACCATTCATGTCCATCAAATGTATTTTTGGAAATTGGCTGCATATTAAGAACCGGAGCTTTAACTCCATCAGCTATTCGTAGCGGCGAAACCTCAATATTGGCTTCATCCCACAATCCGGCTTTAATAAAAATATTTAAAATACTTGCTCCACCTTCGACCATAAATGAATGGATATTTTGTTCAAAAAGATTTTGCAATATATTTGGCAAGGCATGTTCGTCGAAATTAATTTTTATAAATTCCAGGTTATGTTCATTTTTACGCAATATCTCCGTAAAAATGATCGTTCTCACGCTTCCATCCATTAAATTAAAGTTGGTAGGAATTCGTCCCTGCCTGTCGATGGCAATGCGAACAGGTGATTTTCCCGTCCAATCACGTACGGTAAGCGACGGATTATCAAGCAAAACCGTATTTACACCCACCAGAATTGCCTGATTTTCTGAACGCATTTTATGTGTCATCTGTTTCGTTATGGCATTTGAAATCTGTAAAGGCGATTCGGTATTATCCCTTCGCTCCCGATCTATAAAACCATCCTGCGTTTGCGCCCATTTAAGCAAGATATAGGGACGCTTTTGTTCCTGAAAAATGAAAAAACGTTTATTAAGTTCACGACATTCCTTTTCCATTACTCCCACAATTACTTGAATCCCAGCATTTCGAAGTATTTCTATGCCACGACCTGAAACTTTCGGATTCGGATCAAGTGTACCAATAACCACCCGTGAAATTCCACTATTGACAATCAAATCGGCACATGGCGGGGTTTTTCCGTAATGTGAACAAGGTTCGAGACTCACATAAAGAGTTGCATCATGAAGCAATTCAGGTTGTTTTACTGAATTTATGGCATTTGGTTCGGCATGAGCTTCTCCAAAGTGATGATGATAGCCTTCACCGATTATCCTATCGTCGTACACTAAAACCGCTCCTACCATTGGATTTGGAGCAACGTAACCTACACCGTATTGAGCCAGTTGAAGGCAGCGGGACATATATTTTAATTCATAAGTCATGGTTGATTGGTTGATTGGTTGATTGGTTGATTGGTTGATCAGCTCATCTGTTAATTAGTTTATTGGCACATTATCATATTGGCACATTGGCACATTAGCACATTGATTTATTGGCAAATTAGCATATTGGCACATTAGCACATTAGCACATTGATTTATTGGCAAATTAGCATATTGGCACATTAGCACATTTCCACTATCTTTGCAGCATGAAAACTGCCTTTCTCCATATTCAATCCGAACTTCAGGGGCTTTATCCCGAAACTGAAATCAGAAATTTCAGTCAGTTGATAATTGAAAAACTGACCGGTCTTTCTCGCACTGAAATTATCGTTAACAAAAATACACATTTTTCTAAAGAACAACATCAAGAAATTGAAAGTTTTATCGAAAAATTGAAAAAATTTGTTCCGATTCAATATATTTTGGGCGAAACCAGGTTCTATGGACTGACTTTTAACGTGAATGAATCCGTTCTGATACCTCGTCCCGAAACGGAAGAATTGGTGGATTGGATACGAAACGAGAATGACCGAAACGGTTCTTATCAAATTCTGGACATAGGAACCGGAAGCGGTTGTATTGCCATCAGTTTGAAACATGAGTTTCCGAATTCGACAGTTGATGCCTTTGATATTTCGGAAAAAGCCCTGGAAGTGGCTCAAAGCAATGCCAGCCTCAATCAGTTACAAATAAATTTCTCTAAAGTTGATATTCTAAATGCTCCTGATTTTGCTGCCAAATGGAATATAATCGTCAGCAATCCGCCTTATGTCACTGAACAGGAAAAGGATGAAATGCTACCCAATGTATTGGATAACGAACCCCATATGGCTCTGTTTGTGCCGGATAATGACCCGTTGCTTTTCTACCGTCAGATTTCACTTTTTGCACAAAAACACCTACTACCTAACGGGAAACTGTATTTTGAAATTAACCGTGAAGCAGGAAAATCGATTGTGAAACTACTACATGAAATGGGTTTTCGTGAAATAGAAGTACGAAAAGATATTTCGGGAAACGACCGAATGGTGAGGGCAATGTAAGTTTTATGTAGTTGGAAAGATTTGAAGTCGTATTTCCAATTTCGACCTCTCCCTAAATCCCTCTCCCAAGGAGAGGGACTTTGCCGACTGCAAAATTGAAGATTTTAAAACATTACTTTATTCCCATTACTTATCCTGTCAAAAACAGGAATTATTTTAAATTTATTTGTCTGAAAAATTTCTTTTCTGAGCCTTCTTTAACCTTATTAGAAAGCCGAACTTTCAAAAAAAGAAAAGGAGCTGCATAATACAGCTCCTTTCCTAAATTAACCGGTTACTTGTTTATAAAATAACTTTAAAGGTCTTGCTTTCTGTCCTTATCAGATAAATTTCATCTCGCTGAGCCGGAATTACCATGCGTTCTCCCTGTGATTTCAGGGTTTGGATCTGGATACCGTTTACCGTATAAAGACTAATCGTTTCACCTTCGGAAGTGCCGTCAATAACGATATCAGACTGAGTAGTAAAAACTTTTACATTGCTGTTAATCAACTGTGGTGATCCTGTAAGACTTACAAAAGATATATTCAGCAACCCATTCTCAGTAACTGGAGGAACCGTGAAAACTCCATCTACCAACAAAGCGGTTACATCATCGCCATTATAAGTTATTGTATTAATTTTATAATTCGTTGAAGGTGTAAATTCGAACGAAGGAGTAGCGCCATAATTACATAAGAGGTTTGTTGTACCCGATGATGCATCTTTTATGGATAATCGATATTGTATTTTTTGGAACGTAACACTTAATGTGTCATTGGCAATGACAGCCTGTGTAGTATACTGGTTATTGCTGATCTGTGATTTTACATTGGCACCGCCGTATGTTAAAGTAGCTACTTCATAGCCTGCATCGGGTGTAAATGTAAACGTTTTTGTAGCATTTTTAATTACAGTAAGCACTGTATCATTCTTAAGGGTTACATTGTTTTCAGATACACTGCCATTCACACCAATGTTTATAGTTATGCCGAAATTATCTGATGTTTGTTTGAATGTAACATTCAATGTATCATTTGCACTGACAGCCGGTGTAGTAAATATATTATGATTATTAATGATCTGAGATTTGATATCGATTCCCCCGTAAGTTACTACATTAAAATCATAGCCTGCTTTGGGCGTAATCGTAAAAGTTTTTTTATCTCCTGTATATACTGTAAGCACTGAATCATTCATCAGAGTCACGTTATTTTCTTTTACAGTTCCACCCTCTCCGATTTTCAGGACCATTCCAAAGAATTTTTTGAACGTAACTTTCAACGTGGTATTGGCATTGACCGGAGTTGTAGTATATTGGTTATTAATGAACTGTGATTCTACATTTGCCCCACTATAATATAAGGAATCAATTTCATATCCTGCATTGGGTAGAATTGTAAACGACTTTGTTGTGCCACTATTTACAGTAAGCACTGCGTTGTTAACAAGGGCTACGTTATTATCCTTTACACTGCCACCGGATCCGATTTGTACCGTGATGGTATACGTATCTGATTTTTCAACAACCAAAGTAAATAAATTCCAGTAATTAGCTGCATGATAGGCTGCTTTTGAACCGGTTGGGATTTCTAAAATACAGGTTGCTTTATTTACACCATTAAAAGTATTGGCAAAAATAGTAGGTGGGGTGGAGCGGAGTACTGATACTTTAGCTAAACCGGTACAACTATAAAAAGCTTCATCTCCTATCGAGGTAGTGTTTTTACCAATAATTAGTTGTGTCAGTTTAGAACATCCATAAAAGGCAGAGCTTGGAATACTTGATAACGATTGAGGAATATTTAAAATGCCACTTATTCCTGAGCAACTTGAAAAAGCACTACTTAATAATGTTGTTAAATTGTCAGGTAAAAATAAAGTACCATTTAATCCTTTACAATTGTTGAAAGCAAAAGTACCTATTGAAGTAACTGAATTTGGAATTTTCAAATCACCTGTCAGGGATGTACAGTATGAAAATGCAAAGTTTCCTATAGAAGTCAGTGCTGAGGGTAGAGGTGTACTACCACTTAAACTTATACAAGATTCAAATGCATAGTCACCAATGGTTACTACTGATGAAGGGAGCTTGACAGAAGAGAGAATTGTTTTTCCCTGAAAAGCATTCGAAGGAAAAATATTACTTGCTATCGTTGTTCCGGATAGGTCAACTTCCATCAATAAAGTCATACTATCTTTCATTAATTTAATATCTGTACTATTCAGGCTCCCGGTTACATTGAGTTTGGAAATAGAAGAAAGCATAGTATAGCCTGCAGCAAGTAATGCTGATCTTAAACCTCCAGCAGTCGAATTATTGATCGTGAAAAGCTGATCAGTTGCAATTGGGAATGAACTCCAGTATGAATTGGCTTTATAGAAAGCTATTGAAGCAGCTGGTACATAAACAATTGAAAGAGGTGATAATTTGAAAGCAAAACCTCCAAGAGTGGGTGGAATAGGATTTAAAATGGTTAATTTCTTAAAATTTAAACATTTATAAAATGCCTGATTATCTATTTGAGTAATACCGTTTCCTATTGTAACGTTAGTTAAACCATTACAAAACTGAAAAGCGTAAAATCCTATATAAGTAACAGCATTTGGAATAGTTAGTTCGGTTAAACCATTACAGGAGTAAAAAGAATTATCCCCAATTGATGTTATAGAAGTGGGAAAAAAAATTGTAGTAAGTGAATTCTTTCCTATTCCTGTATTTGCATTATAAAATGAAAATTGAGGTATTTCATTAGCAGGATAAGAAATTAAACTGCCGGTACCGACAGAATAAGAACCATCGGTTCCACTATAAGCTTTTATGGCTATATCAGTGATATCCAATACTGCCAGTAAAGGTATTTCTTCACGCATACATTTAAAATCCCTTGCATCCAAATTACCCGAAATTACTAAATTATGTATGGTTGTTTTTTCTGTTGTAGAAAGCAAAGTACTAAGAGTTCCTGCAGTTGTTATATTAATAGTTTTAGATACCTGAGCAGCAGAAATTTGTGTGAGAAGGGCTAATAAGAAGAGAGCTAAAAACTTTTTCATAAATACGTTATTTAATTATTGATTTTATTACAAAAGAATGTTTTCATTTTAAACCAAATTAAACCCCTATATTATTAATATTAAGAGATTTAATATGTTACGAAGAAAAAAAACAAATATATTTTTATTAGACCTAAACAGTATAAAAAAAAATTAATTTATTTGATTACTAATTTAACAACAAAAATACAAAAAAATTTCTATAAGCCAACACTTAATACTTATGGATTTTAAAATAATTTTACCCAGAGAAAATATATTCTTTTTATCTAAATAGTAGTAGTAAAAAATAAAATAAGGGTGCTTATTCAAGCACCCTTATTTATATATTAAGCTTTTAAAAACTTATGATTATTATTTCCTTCTTACTCCTGATGGGCTAGCTGTCTTAGCTACATCAACAGTAATAGTTACATTAACTATACTACCCCATACATATTCAATAGTTACAGGTATTCTCAAATGGAATAGTTGTCCAATTGCATTACCGTTGTTCTTATAGGTAATATATCCGTCCGTAGCTGTAATAGTGCCACTTGGTGTTAATACACTGGTAGCAGGTGCAACTTCAAGATTTGGGAATTGTCCGATAGGTAACCAAGTTCCATTAAGGTCAGTTTTAATCTGAGCTGGATCTTCCACCCAAATTCTTGTAACTCCATAGAAACCCCAATAATAGTTATGATCAGTGAAATTGAACAGAGAAGAATACATATTACCATTTTCATCTAAACCACCATCTCTCCAATCAGCCAATTGAACCATTTCACGTATTGGAATGTAAGTTCCAACTTCACCAAAGTTTTTAGCATCTACTAATTTTGTCGGAGACACTTTCTTAACTTTAATTGGACGTAAGAATACTACATCAAAGTTTGGATTTCCGTGTTCTGTTATAGGTGATAAACTTTCAGCGATATCAGGACAGAATTTTTGACGAATACCTACACGTGCTTTCAAAAATGCAGAGTCTTTGTTCAACAATAATTTAGCAGTTACAGTTTTTTGTAATTCCAAAATATTACCTAAACTTGAATTATAAGTATAGAATTTTGCAATCAAATCACCACCAATACTCTGTAACAAACTTTGACCATCTGCACTTGGAATTAATATAGTTCCATCAGCAAGAGCAGGTTGAGGATTTTTAAAGTAATATTCATATTTGGTTGGATCCAAGCCTAATAAACTAAATGGATATGTTGCTGGTGCAACATTTTGCTCAAATGCCTGATTAATGTTGTTGAAGAACACACAATTAGTAGTTACATTTTCTCCTACAAAAGGAACACCAACATTATGTTTTACAGCTTTAAAGTCCGCATCTGCAGGATTTGCACCTACTGAAGTAAGATCTGTTTTATACCAGTACTTATTAATTGTAGTAGTTAAATTGCTAAGACCCGGTAATGTAAATGTATGATTCAACGTAATATTAATATATGGATATTCCTCTGGAATACTTGGTACGTATACCATTTGTATACTAAATACACCAGGATTAGTACCACTGGTTAAACTAGTCCATATTTGTTGTGCTGTCAATGTCCATTGTAATATATATGAATCTGTAATCATAGGATCTACTTTCTGTATAACAACACCATTATCAGGACTAACTAATTTATATTGTAACGAATATATTGCATGGAAAGATTCTTTACTTATACCAACTTTATTGTAAAGTTTTTCATTCATCCATTGAACATTAGTACTACCAGTCCAATCAATACAAGTTGCAGCAGTACTGGCAAAAGTTGTATCAACAGGGAATGCAGCAGGACGAGGTTTTTCTTCCAGAAATAATTTGGTATATGCAGTAAATGCAGGGCAAGCAGGATAGTTTGAATTGAATGCCTGAATTCTAACTACAGGAGTACGTCCAATTGCAGCACCAGCTTCCGGTTGTGTATATACTTTACGTAACAATTTACCATTAGCATCAAAAGTGATAAATTGTTCTTGATCGGTACCATTACCACCTCTCAAATAAGGAATTACAACCCCATTTGCATCTGTCGGCTTATCAAATTTAAATGTCCATGTACCATATCCAGGTGTATTAAATAAAGCATTATTAGACAACCACGCCATAGTAGCAAATGCACTTAAATCAAATGCATATGCAGGGTCTGTATTATAAGGTATTCTGATAACACGTGGATCTAAAACAGCAACAATTCCATCCTGATCAACTGTAAATTGTGTCATCAATCCTTTTGCAGAATTATTTTGTGAAGATGTTTGATTTATGTAATCACCATCACTTCCAAGTAATATTGGATAGAAAGGATTCAATGGTGTAGTCAATGGTCTTGCAATACCAATTGAATTATTAATTGGTTGATCATTTACTCTTACATATTGAGCCGTAATAACTCCTGCAGTTGGATATGTTTTAGGTCCTACTGTTACAGTTCCTAGAGCATCATCAAATACAAGATTATTTTCAGTTATAGCTTTACTTGAAAGCGGAACCTGCAAAGCAATCGATTTGAATGTTTCCGTTAAAGATGGTAGACTACCAGTTACTGTTGTTTTTAAATAATCATTATCATATTCCGTTAAATCTGCTAATGTTATTGTTACATAAATCTTACCGTTTAAAATCTTAAGAAAAGTAGCTTTAATTGTTGGCGTTGTAACTTCTTTAGCGCCTTGAAGACCCTTTGTGAGTGTAATCAAATTAGAAGTATTTATAACAACAAATTGCAAATTATCTATGTCAATATCTGCAGGGCTAACAAAAGAAGGATTCAAATTATAAGCAACTATAACTGCAGGAAAAACAGGTCCGCAAGGAGTCTTTAATGAAGCTAAATTTACAGCTTCAATGCCGTTAACATAAGAACCGCTTATACCTGTTTCGCCACCTGGTACAAATACCAAACTTGTTAAACGACTGCTGAAGATATCAAGTATCAAATTCATTTGTTTTACAAGCGCTTTAAAGTTTGAAGTTATACCATCAAACTTTGTTTGAAGAGCTGCAATATCAGTTGTATTATTAGTTCCACTTGTTTGCAAAGCGGCAACGCTGGCTTGTAATGCTGTCAAATCTGTTTTAAGCTTAGCAATATCAGCTGTATTAGTTGTAACTGTAGCTTGCAATCCGGTTATAGTTGCCAACTGAGCATCAACTCTACCTTTAAGAGTAGCTAAATCACTAACAGCTGTGGTTAAAGTTCCGTTCATAGTAATGATTGTACCTTCTGCAGTTGTAACTCTTGCACCTAAAGCATTAAGAGTTGTTGTAGTTGATAAAATAAAACTATTAACAGTAGTTTGAAGTGTTACTAAATCGGCTTGTTTAGCTGCAGCGGCAACTTGTGTTTGAAGTAATAGTATCTGTGCTGTAGCCGTTGCTTGATAAGCCTGCAAAGCAGCAATAGATGTAGCTTGTGATAAAATTAAAGCTTTATTTGCATCAATTTGTGATTGCAATGCATCAATTTGTGATTTTGTAGCTGCACTTGCCTGCAATGCCGTTAATTGCGTTTGCAACGAAGTTAATTGCGTTTGTTGTGCTGTCAACTGAGTAGTAAGAGTAGCAATTTGTGCATTTACTGCAGTTGTTGTTGCCGAGTTGAGAGCCGTCATTTGTGCTGTTAAATCAGTTCTCAACGTGACAATATCAGTGTTCAATTGGCTGATGTCTGAGTCGTATGACTTACATCCCGTAAATGTTGCTAAACCAGCAACTATAACCAGAGCAAGTACTTTGGTTATATTTTTCAATTTGGTTTGAAATACTTTTTTCATAAATTTTTTTTTGTTAAATAATTAAAATTGTTTTATTGTTATTTTTTGTTACAAGAACATGATAAAATAAGTCAGATTCAATCACCACCATAGGTTTAGTGAGAATCACGTTCATGGATTAGCTTTTTCTCATACTTATTAGTTTTAAATAATTACAACTCATTTTTTGTTTTATATGATAAAAATCGATGCAAAATTGAAAAAAAAATTCTTAAAAAAAAAATGATAACACACTGTTTTTTTAGAATCCGGTCAAATAGATGTTTATATGGTCAAAAATAACGCTTAAATAGCATTCTTTTTTTTAATTAATGCGTGAAAATAGCCTAAATACTGGTTATTTTGACATTTTTCTATGCTTCAATCAAAAACAAAACTTAGGTGAACTGGTAATTTTCCACAATATTTAGGGGCAAAGATATAATAACTAAATGAATTCTACAATATTTCAGAATAAAATTTGAAATAAATTCTTCAATTTATTTCAATCTATTTCAAATCTGTTTTTTATTTCATTCAAAAAGGCTCTGGATATGATCATTTCTTTGTTTTCAAAAGGAGGATGAAGGATACATTTCCTTGACTTTAATTCAATTGAGCTGAAAAAATTCATATTCACTATATTTGATTGACTTATTTGAATAAAATCATGATTTTCAAAATTTTTCATAATATCTTTGGAAGTCGTGTTTAATTTTAATTTAATGATATCAGCGTTATCCAAATAAGCCTCCCAAAGACTTCTTTCTGATTTTTCATCTTTGGAATATTCAAAATAAACCACGCTCCTTTTGTTTATAAATCGTAATCCTATTAAAGTCTGAAAAGCGATAAATTCAGTTGATACCGGACTGTCGGTTTTCAAACTACTTTTCACAGAACTGTTCTGCAAATCTTTATCTTTAATATAATCTCGAATTGTAATTTTTAACTCATTTGAAGTCAATAAATTAGTTGTGTTTTTTATGTTACGACTCTGAAACAAATGAATTAAATTATTGTTTGAGAATAAAATTACATTGAACTTCAAACTCTTTAAATTCATTATTTCTTCAACTATACCGGCATCCAGCTCACTCAACTTTTCAACTTCAAGAAGCAAAATGTTAGGATTATGGCTTATGATGGCTTTTTTAATTTTAGAAGCATCGATTTCACATCGAATGATTTCTACCTCAGGTATTCCATTGAAATAATTACATACCGACTCAATAGAATTTTGATTATCGTCAATAACTAATACTTTAACTGTTTCCCCTATTCCCATTCGTCTTAAAATATTTTTTTTTTAAAGTAACTAATACTTCATACAAAATCGACGTTACTTATAAATTCAAATTTGCCACAAATTTATAAGTTTTTTTGTAACATCACAATTTTTTCTAATAATTTTGGACCTAAAGTTCAAAAATAGTCTATTT
>Ga0209429_10000217_pt1 | contig 42224 bp, 66 predicted proteins | sample BarGraNGADG00212_3_FD_184493 | JGI IMG/M metagenome (GOLD analysis project Ga0209429, IMG submission 184493) | Arctic peat soil microbial communities from Barrow, Alaska - Barrow Graham LP Ref core NGADG0004-212 (SPAdes) (version 2) | ecosystem: Environmental > Terrestrial > Soil > Wetlands >... | reverse complement strand
GTGCAATCTCTATCTTGACCACGAGCAACTGTTCACGAAGAAGAACGCTCTTGACCGCTTCTGCAAGTTGGGTGTCGTCGAAGGCGAGGGTTAACTTGCCTCCGTTGCCGTTGCCCGATACTTTCAGAGCCGACGCCGTATCGTCGATCATGGCAAGGAAAGAGATTGAATCCATGTGACTCCGAGAGTTGATGGTTAACAGAAGTAACACAAATCATTCATGTGAATGAATATTATGCAGCCCCGTCAGGGGAGGCTAACGGGGCCTGGGGAGGTGATCGTCGCCTATGTTTCGTGACCCGACGACGGCTGGGTCAAAAGGTCTATTTCGCAGAAATGGGGCAGGACTCCCTATCCTCTCGGCACCACTCGGGGCAATCCACACAGCGGTCAAGGCCCGTGATTTCACAAACGGGTTCGGGAGAATCTCTAAGTTCGTCCCAGTTGATGTCTAGTGCGTAGTCCTGCTCCATCCGCAAATAAGCATTGATGCCAGTCATGCTATTCGCCTCCCCGGGAAATACACAGCGGAGTTCGCGCCGGGTACTTCGACATTAGCATTGGTGGGGGTACCTCCGTCTTGGGTAACATCGATACCCTGTTCCCAGTCCTTCCAATGCAAACGCTCCTCTTCCTTGCAGAAGTGGCAATCGTCGGGAAAGCGATTTCGGAGGTCGGGACGGGCGTTGTGTACAAGGTCTGGAAAGCGCACCCATGTACTTTTCGCACCACAAAGCGGACAGCGTGGTTCCATGATTCCTCCCCAGGAATAGAAGAACGCCCCCGAGGTGAGGGCATAAAAAAACCGCCTGAGTGGCGGTATCGGGGGTTGGAGAAGTTTACTTCTCCCTCCCCCCCTAGGGTAACATATTTCTGTCAAGTCGTCAAATCCATTCGGGGATTATGCTTTCTTCACTTCCATGATGCAGAGGATGCAATGCCCGCTATCCGCGTCTGGCGCGGGTTCGTAGAGAAGGCCGCACCGGGTACACTTGCGCTCTTTCAACCAGATGGTTTCGCTCATCTCGTCGAGTCCGTCGGCGATTTCATGAAGGGATGGATCCACCCCGCGCAATAAATTCAATGCCCGGCGGGTGTCCCGGGGATCTGAGTACGCCGCTTGCTCGATGGCTTTGTAGACACGGCTCAAGTGCCGGAATCCAGTCTCATTGTTACAGTGACGATCCCGTATCCAACGACTGTCGCTGCCCCTTTCGAGTTGGGCGGCGTAGTCGTGAAGGGATGAGTTTACCTTGCGCAGCGGGCGGAGGGCTTGGCGGGTGGGGAGATTGTTGTCCTTACCGCTGCCCTTCTCGCGGCGAAAGACGACATACGGGTCTTTGGGCCATGGGCTAGATAGGGCGGCTTGCTCAATCGCCTTGTATATCTTGCTCAAGTGCCGGAATCCAGTCTGATTCTCTTGACCGTATGTGTTACTCAAACCATTGCCTCCCTTTGGCGATTCGCATACCATTTGCGCCGATACGCCAACTCTGATTCGTGCTGGCACTTGTTACAGCGGTGTGCGTTATTGCCCTTCAAAACGGGTGCGCCACATTTGCATCTCTTCTGAACATGGGGCATCCCGAATCGCTGCATCCCGACGCGGCTTTTGAAGCGACTGGCAATCTTGCTGCATTCGGGACACCAGCGGTAGAATGTTCCATTGCCACCGACGGGGATATCACACGCATCGCAGAAGCCGGGAGTGGGGCTGTCGTCGGCAAGGGCGAGCACCACCATGTCCTCGCGAGAGAGAAGGCGTGGAGGGTCCAGTTGCTCTTCACGCTTCACAATGTACTCCATGACGTCTATCAATCTTCCTCCTCAAAGAAACGCACTTTTTTCGTCTGTAAGCCTCGCAAATTCCGCACCCCTTACTCCGGTACTCGCCAGCTCTCTACGTCGATTCTGAGTGTTCTTTCACAGTGTTGGGCCTTGCTTCACGATATTTCTGTAGCGCATCAGTGTTGCCACCCTGACCGGCTCGCGCTGGATTCCTGCCCATGCGATACGGGTGCAGGGCGCAGGCTCCATCTGGGCAGTCGGTGACTAGAACCTGTTGACCACAGGTGCAATCGAGGCAAAAGTATCGAATCGACCTGAGTGGTGTGCGCTTATCAGGATAGTTGGGGCGGTTATAGTCGCTCATTCTTCCTCCCTTTCATCGCTCCATAGAATCCAATCCATCGTCGCGGCTGCCGCGAAACAACAAGCACAGAATGCCCACGGTGCCGCCAGCCACCCTGGTCGCGCTATCAGGGTGAGCGCGATGAACACGGGAACCAAAAGCGTGGTCAGAATCAAAATCAAGAGTTTCAATAGTCCGGCCCCCATTCGATTCGCTCGACCTCGAAGCGCCTGGGGTCAATGTCTGCCTCGATAAACTGCTCAGCCGTACCGCGAAACACCGGGATGTCCAATTCGCCCGCTTTCTCGCACTCACGGTCAGCGCCCCAAGACTCGCCGGGGAGACGGATGAGCATGTGACAGTGGTCAACCATTCTCAGTGTTCGCTCGTACCAATATTTCTCATCATGTGGGGAGATGATGTCGTCGATGAGGCTAAGGTGTGGCTCGTAGACATCGTATCCCGCCTCATAGAGCAAATTACCAGCTAGAGATGCGGCCCTGGTGCCATGAGTAGGGCTTGCGCTGTATGGCCCGGCGATGAAAACGAGAAAGCGTTTCACTCGACGCCACGCTCCCTCAGATACTCCAGCCAGTAACCCATAATGTTGAAGAGCAAACCTCCAAGAGCTTCGTCTATCCCGTCTCTCGAGGCATGTCCGCGGTGCTCTTTCCAAAGGTCGATGAGGTGCCGCCAAGCCGATTTGATGTAGACGTTCTTTGGCTGCCCGAGCTGCCAGTTGTCGCTATCCCTCAAGTTGCCATCGGCCTGGACGCGGTGGCGTTGCATGTAGTCGCCATAAGCCTCGATCACGAGCGGCGAGAGGAAGCCTTCGAAGTCTGGCTTGCCATCTTCGGTGTCCCGAGTCGCGCCAGTGGCGAAAGTTCTAATTGGGGGTCCTTGAGATTCAGTCCACGTGAGCGGCGTCTTCCATGTGCGAGAGTTGCCGGGGATGCCGGGGATGGGCTGTCGCTGATAACAAGCGTTTAGATCGTCTATCGGCACATCGTCTACGGGCCAAGGGTTCTTCAGTTGTCGCTTATCGCCCAATGTTCTGCACCTCCTTCGTGAATCAGGATCACCATGCCGTTCTCAGCGTAGGCTGTGAGTGGTGTCATTACATTCCCCTTCCCTTGCCAGGAATAAAGTGGTCGCCGCCGCAGTCGGGGCAATCCACATACTCGATAACCCTCGAAGGTGGAATCATCGTTGGGACGTCCCCTTCACCGTGGCAGGTGGGGCATTCCATCCCCCACGTTCCTGGCCATCGGCCACACCCTCCGCAGGTCGGGCAGGGCTTGTCCCTTGAGAAATCCACTGAATATTCCACGTGGTCAATGTAGTCGCTGGTGTAATAGTTCCCCGCCAGCACAGCCTCGAGGATGTCGAGAATCGTGTCGTCAGTGACAAGGAACAGGGCCTCTCGCAAGCGTCGAATCCGTTGTGTCTGACCCTCACTCATCACGCAACGCCTCCTTGCACTCCATCTCACAGCACTCCACACACTCAAGGCAAAGATAAAGCGGGACGTAGGGTTTACCGACAAACAGTTTGTAGCCCTCAGTTATGGGGTCACGGCAAGAGTCACAATGCACAGGACAGTTCTCAAACGCGATAATCTCTATGCTGTCGCTGTAGTTGTGTCTCGCGGGGTATTTGCCCCTGTAATGGAGGGTTTCCAAGTAGTTGAGTCGCTGTTCCACTTCGCCAAAAGAATCGGCATAGTGATCATAGGAGTCTTTCGTCTCGACCTCGACCGTCTCCTCAAGCGCGGTGATACGCTTATCCCTATTCCTTCCATGATCGTAGAGGTTGCAGATCAATCTCTTGACCTCGTGTGCTTCCTCGGTAGAAGGCACGTTGCAGGTGCCGCCACCGGCTTTCTTAACCCATGTCGTGTTGATCATTGTCCTGTTGTAAACTTCATCCGTGTTCATTTGTTTCATCTCTCCACCCCACTTGCTCGTATCAACGCTCTTGCAAAGTGCGCTATGACGCTTGTCGTCACAGCGTTCCCGCACATCTTGTAGCGTTGCGTGTCGCTTATCTCCACCTCGTTGCCGTTGTCGTCTATGCCCTTCGCGGTCCAGTTGTCGGGGAAGGCCTGGAGGCGTTCTGTTTCGAGGGGGGTTAGTCTGCGGATACCTGATACCAGTTGATTCCTCAAGGTTTCGCAGGTTCTCACGGGTGCGGCGATTTCAGATTCGATGTACTTCTGCCTGAAACTATCTCGCCACATTATCCTTGCCCCATATAGTTGCTCACTGTCTCGAGCTGCGCTTCCGAAAGAAAGTATTTCGGGTCTACGTTCTCCTCCAAGATGTCCGACAACGAATAGGCGTTCCCGGTTCTGGGGTACCCCAAAGTCCTTACTGTTAAGACAGACCCACTGGCAGTCATACCCCATTTGTGCAATCTGCCCGATGATGTTGGCAAAGGCTTTTCCTCCGTCGATTGATAGAAGTCCAGGCACGTTTTCAGCGAGAAAATAGCGAGGTCTTTTTTCCGCAATGAGGTCAAGTGTGTAGAGGAAAAGGTTTCCGCGATCGCCTTCGAGTCCTGCCCTTCTCCCAGCCACCGAAAAATCCTGGCAAGGAGCTCCAAAGGTCCAGAGGTCGGCGTCTGGTATGTCTCCGGGGGGAACATCTCTAATGTCTCGCCCGTCGATGTCTCCGAAGTGGCATCTGTAGACGCTTCGGGCGTACTTGTCGTTCTCGTTGGCGAACACGCAATCAAATCGACCGGATGTTTCTTGTCGAAGCCGTGGGGGCCGTGACACCCCGACCTGAGAGGACGCGCAATCTGTGGCGTTCTCAAGCCCGACTCTGAATCCCCCGATTCCCGCGAAGAGTTCGACATACCTCAATCTTCCCTCCGTATCAATCGCTCAATCGCCATAGAGAGGGTCACGGTGGCGAGGGCGACAAGAGTCAAAATCTCTAGGCTCATCTCTCCACCCCTTTGCCTTCTCCCAAGTCTTTTGCCAGTTCCCGCAACTGCTTTGCCATATCAGGGTTGGGATTCGTCGGTTGCACGGTTCTCTTGAGGACCGTCTTCTCGCGGCGTTGAAGGGCTTCCCTGGACCGTCGCGCATTGTCTTCGGCAACCGTCGCTTTCTCTGCCCACTCCTCCCAATGGCGACCAGGGCCGAGAAACCTCGCGGGTTGCATGAGGTACTTGATGTCGTCGTCGGCTTTCGCCCGCTGGTATTCCTTCAGTCCCGAGAGGATGGTGACGAGGGGAACACCCTTCTTGCGGAGGGCGACAAAGAGACGGAGTGTGTCGGCTTTGGTTTCCTTCTTCCTGACCGGGGGCCAGAAGACGTTTTCAAATTCATCCACAAGTGCGGCGTCAGCCGCATGACCTTTCCGAGTAGGACTAGAACCTAAACCAAGACCAAGACTGTGGCTGGCATTGGAATCCATTGGAATCCAGACCCCATCTTCGGTAGGTTCGGGACAGGTAATCGTCTTGGGTCTGTCACCCTTGATAGTCTGGAAGGTGTCGAAGTTGGTCACCTGAAGGTAGTCGTTGCCATTGTCAGAATAGAGGACTATCAGCTCTTCATTATGAAGTTCTTCCAGCCAGCCTCGCAGTTGCTTGACTGATACCCGCTTGCCCTTCTTGCCGAGAGGGATAACGACGGCTCTCAATTCTTCGAGGTCTGCTGTCAATCTGCCGACGTCGTCAGCTTGTGGGATGATTCGAAGATAGATAACCTCTGCGGCCCAGGAGACTGCCGCCGCCTTCTTGCTTAGTGATATGCGCGTCGAGATCATGCGCCGTCTCGCGCCTGGGATTCGTTCAGCCATTCTCGTTCCCTTCCCATTCGATTCCTCGTATCTTGCGGTTAACGATCCCGCAGAAATAGCGGAATAGTTTGTCATCATCGGCGTTCCAGAACGGCTTTGTCTGAAAAGCGATCGCCATAGATTCACGAATCGTCCAGTAATCAGTCTTGTGGAGGAAGGCGCGGAGGGATGCCAGCCGCACCTCGCCGAAGGTGTATTCATCATCACAACCCAAGTCGTGCCACCAGTAGTTATCGAGAAGTTCAACGTATTCATCAATCATGGATTCGATCTCGGTCAGGTGTTCGTAATATGCCTTTAGTTGTTGGAGGCGTTCTTTGGTAACGGCGAAGTCTGGTTCCTTGAGAGATGCTTCCTGGTTCTGGCCGAGAGGATGCTTGCTCTTGCCGCGGTTGCAGTCAAAGCAGGAAGTGACAAGATTGGCGGCTTCGTTGCCACCGCCCTCCACAACTGGGATAACGTGGTCGATTTCGAGGACGACTCCTGGTGGCTTCTTGCCACAATACCGGCAGGTGAAATCATCGCGCTTGAAGATTTCGAAGCGTAGTATCTTGGATAGACTCATGGGGCAACCTCCACACAAAAACTGCCCCCCGAGTTGACAAAGAAAGGACTCGCCGCAAGGCTTGCCTTTTCGCTCAAGGGGCAGTAATTTGATATGTGGTTGTAAAAAAAACCCTGCGACATCGAGTACCTTTCTTTGTCTGAGGTCATTATACCACACCCCACCGACACCATCAAACGGCTTCTTCGAGTTGAAATAACCGGGGCTGGAACTCGGGCCATGTGTGCTGCAAACACTCCTCCAAATCGTCTATCCGTTCTCTTGCCGCCACCAGGAGCTTGATCTCATGCGCGATGACGTGGTGATACTCGATCGGGTCATCGCACAGCCACAGGCCCCGCTGGTCAGAGAGAATCGGGAACTCGCGCTCAAGTGACTTGCGGGAATATTGCAAATCTCTGCGGGTGCACTTAAGCAGGTCGCGGAGTTCTTTCGTGGACTGAGGTTTGTCTGTGAGTGCGCTGAGGAGGGCGAGGTCTATCAAGAGTCCTCCCCCCTGAACTTGCGTAGGCTTCGGGTTATCTCGTTCTCCAAAGCAGCGTCCCAAGGGTCTGCCGCTTCGAGACGATGCTGTTCTTCAGCCGCTTCTTTCTCGCCAGCGCAACGTCCATCGTCGGCGTAGAACTTCTCATCGATGGGAAGTCCGTCGTCGTCGTGACCCATGTTGGAAGTGATGACCTCGCCTTCGGCGAAGGCCTTGTCGATGAAGTGACCCTTGAGTTCCCGTATCATCCGACATCCATCTTCGCAATCGCGGCCTTCACCGTGTCGATAACCTTAGACAGTGTCGATTGATTCATGTGGAAGAGCTCGTCGTCGTAACCCGTGGACTCGTCGAAGCCATTTTTCTTCAGCCATTCCGCAATCGAAAAACAGTTCTGCTCTCTGCGGACTTCGGTGACATCGGGCGTCTCGCCGTTCTCGGGCGCGATTGCGATAGGCCCGTCAGAATCGCGAAGCTTGAAGAACAGACCGCGGGCGAGTCCGAGAGACTTGGAGGACGCGCCGCCGGGGGTCCTCTCTTCCTTCTCCGGGGCAGGGCCGTCTGAGGGCGTGGGCGTGTTACCGACGGCTTGCGCGGGCTTGCGCTGAGTCTGCTTCGCCGTTGCTTCGGCTCCGTCGTCATCCTCCCCCGAGATGCCCAGAAATGCCGTGAGGGAATATCGCTTCAGGTAGGTGACGAGTGAACCGTTGGCTTGCGCTCCGTTGGCGATGGGAAGTGAGAGCCAGGAAGATTCCCTCTTTTGGCTCGAAGTGTGTTCAAGGATGGTCTTGACTCCGATGGTCCATCTTCCATCCTCGTCACGTTTGGTCACGGTATCCTGTTGGATTCCGAAGCCGTGTTTTAGAGCAATCGGCTTGACATGCGCGAGGATTTTGTCGAGTTCGGGATAGGTATAGCTGTACGTCCCCGCATCGGCCTCGCCGGTTCTTTTGGGATTCTCCAGCGCGCCCAGGAACTTGACCAATGACTGCGAAATGGTATCTTCCTCTGCCATCTAGACCGCCTCCTCCTCGGACTCGCGCCCTTTCAGCCCGCGGTGCTCTTGCCATTTCTCCACCCTCTGCCGTGAACCGTGGCAAGCCGACGGCGTGCAGTTGTAGAGGATGTCGGCAATGTCGAAAACTGCATGCTGATTTAGATCGTCCGCGAACATGCAAGCCTCCATCAGATCGTTCTCGAAGACGGCCGTTAAGAAGCTCCCGGCGGGTCGCCCTTCGGCGACGTATGCGACTATCCCATCCCAATCGTGTTCGGGAACTGCGCTGCCTATCAGCGCATCCGACAGGTCAGCGTCCAACAGGTCATCGTCATCTATTCCTTTCATCGCTCCCCCTTTTCACATAAACAAGCCGCCCCTGTAGGACGGCTATCATCAGTCGCAAATAAAAGATGTGGTTACCTCCGTCATGGCCCGCGTGTCGTCGTCAGAAGTAACTGCGCTTCCCGCAACGCTAGGAACGCCCTGACCGTCAAGCGTTCTATCTCCTGGGCACACGCTTGCGCTTCCAGTTGCAGGTCCGATATGCGCTTTTTTCGTTTCGTCTCTTGGTCGTTCATGATGCCTCGCGATGGCTGGCCCCATGACCTCGTTAACAAAAGCTATTACGTTGTGAGCAGGTGGGTGATTCAAGCCGCTCCCTTAAATGCGTCGCGTGCGGCGTGATACTCAACGGTTGCGTTATATGCGTCGGTGTCCTCGTAAACCTGCACAGTGCGAAGCACCGCGCCGTCGTCAGTCATCATCGTGTAATGGTCGTCACACAGGTTCGCGTGATACGGTACCGTGCGCCCGTCGTAACGTAGGATAGTGCCGCGCACCTCGCAGGATGCTTCAACCTTATTCTCGCCGCGCAAGCAGCTACCGCAGTATGGCGTGACGCGCTTCGGTTTCTTCGGCTTCGGTGTTGTGGTGGTGCCTTGCATAACCTCTCCCCCCGGGCTTGCGCCCTTTTGAACACTTTACAAGTTAAGTATACGGCCATGCACTTATCGTGTCAAATCTTTTCTTTGGAAAGTTTGACAAGACAAGCCGGGATTGTGCCAAACTCCAATTATGGAAGAGGCAAAGATATGGCTGGAAAGAATCGACGAGGAGCTTCGCTCCCGTGGTATGAATCGGAGTACGCTGTCCCTCATCAGCGGCATGAGCGAGGGTGCGATTTCACTCTGGTTCTCGGGAAAGCGTGTTCCCGGCAAGCGGTCGAGAGATGATATCGAGCGGGCCCTCGGGCTTTCCCTCGCTCCCGTCGGAGAATGCCCGGATGTGGCATTGCAAAACGCGCTATTCAACCATCCCGACATCACTCATGAACAGGCTGAACATGAGTGGTTAAGCTTGCGAATGCTGATAGACTACAATAAGCGGCAGCGGCGATAGTCTATCCCATTTACTTACAATCGGCCAGCCGTGGTATACTATATGGGAGTCTACCCGGGGAGGAGAAATGGCGACCTACGGCTATATCCGAGTGTCGAAGTACCGACCTGAAAAGGACGGGCTCTCGCCTGAAATCCAGACAGCCGCCATCGAGAATCATTGTACCAAAGAGTCAGAGGTCCTGACACAGATATACTCTGACGAGGACCGCTCCGGGAAGGCGGGCAAGAAACGCGAAGCCTGGGACGAACTATGGGAGAGACTTCAGTCCGGCGACAAGGTTATCGCGTTCAAGATGACCCGCGTCGGCAGGAATACTATCGAATCCCTGACCCGCCTCGAACTCCTCTCAAAGAGAGGCGTCGACGTGGTAACGCTCGACGGGAAGTATGACACCCGGTCGTCTATCGGGAAGGTTATCACCGGCGTCCTGTGTCTCTTTGCGGAGTTCGAGAACGACCAGCGGTCAGAATGGATTAAGGCTTCTCATAATCAGATAGCCAAGCGCGGTAGCTGGCCCGGGGGTCGTCTACCCTACGGATACCGATTCGACGAGAACCACTCAATCGAAATAGAAGAGGAGAAGGCCAGCATCGTCAGGGAGATATTCGACCTGACCGCCCGGGGCAACGGGCAGACGTTCATCGTCAAGGAACTTCTGAGGCGAGGAGTCACAAGCCCCAACGGTAACGGACGGTGGCAGATACGAACCGTCTCCGTGATACTCCGCAATCACGCCTATGTCGGCGAGAGGGAATATCAAGGAAAGGTCTACACCGCTGATATCCCTCCGATTGTCGACCGTGAGACATGGGACAGGGTGAGGGCGATAGAAGTCAAACTCCCCACACCCTCCCGCCCGCGATACCTTCTCAGCGGGATTCTCACCTGTTCTCTGTGTGGGGGGGACATGGTACACAAGCCGAGGGTCAACGGCACGGCTCCTCAGTATGAATGTCTCAGCCGCAAAGTCTGGGGCGATTGTAAGGGCGTGGGTATCACAGACCATATCGCCGAGCGCGCAGTTCTCGATTCACTCTTCGCCCACATCGATTCAGGAGGCTATTCCGAAGCTGTCGACGCCTACGAATTCCAGGAAAAACGGGCTCCCGAACTTCGCTCTTTGCGCTCAAGTCTTACGAAAGTGGAGGGCAAACGCGTTAGATTACTCCACCTCTACACTGAGGGGCGTATCGAGATAGCCGAATATGACGCGCAAGTGGAGCCGTTGAACGCGCAAGCTCGGGAACTGGAATCACAGATAGAACGAGCGGAAGCGGGAGTCAGATTGCCTCCGGTATGGAAAGGCGATATCAGAACGGACTGGGAAGTTCTGACATTGGACGAGCAACGTCACGCGCTGAGATTGTTTGCCGAGAAGATTGAGGTTGCGAGTGGCGGTCGGGGGCCGGGAAGAGTCAGTATTACATGGAGATAGTTACTTCCGTGCGCGGGTTGTCGCGGTCAACCAATAGTGCCACGCAGCCCCAGGTGATCTGTTCGGGGGAGTCGTCGGGGAGAAAGCCACAGCGGACTAACGAATCCTGCAGTATCTTCTTGAGGCCATACTCGAAGTTATCAGCGTCTCTCTTGCGGCTCGTCGAGAAGTAGACCGTCGCTGAGATTATGCAGGCGTCCATGTTTGGGAGTCCCGCCTCTTTGCCCAACGCCCAGACCATCCTATCCCACTCATCTAATATCAACTTGCGTTGCGCCCAGTGAGTGCGGAGTAGGACGTTGCCGGAGGCGGGGACGGCGGGGATTGTCAACTTATAGTTGACGGTGGGTTGAGGTGTCTGCAAGAAAACCCCCGGTTGCTAGGGTTGGAATGTGTACACAATCGTAGCCACATTCGGGTCATGCACTATTTATCGCGCATTTGACCTTATTACAGGAATGCGGGAATACTGCATTAATGTAATGCATATTCTGCACAAGGTGAGTGATCCGGTAACCTTACGCGTAAGTAAGGTAATCCGTATCTACGATTTCGGGGGGATTTCGTTCATAGCATCAAATCTCTGACGTCGAGAGTGTACTCGTTCAGCCGCTTCCCGCCCTTGGACGTAGGCTTGAACGGGTTAATCTCCACGAACACGGCCCCCAGGTCGACGGGCTTGTACTCCGCGACTTCACTATATCCCGTCACGCCCTCTTCGAGCGTCTTGAGAAAACTCCCGCACTCGGCGAGGATTATCTTGCGCTCTTGGAGTTTCGGCTTCCCGCTATTCTCGAACCCCACTCCAACGGCGGTATCCCTGTCAGTGACCTTGTGATGAGCGTGTCCCCTAGCGTAGATGTCACAACCCTCGACCACGCTTTCCTGAGCCTCAAGTTTGTTCAACTTCGCGCCTCTGCTTCTCCCGCCACCCGAACCGTGGTGAGCGTGAATCAATACGCGCTTCACGGGGTTCTTTCCCTGGTAACAGAATGACCACGCGATGATACAGGAGTATCCGCCGTAGGGTATCTTGAGGTCGCGCACGAGGTTGCGAGTGATTGAGACGTCGTCCTTGAGTTCAAAGGTTCTCTCGTGGTTGCCCATCATCACCGCGAGAATCTTGTCCTGCTCTGCCAAGGGTCGGAGGAGTTCGCGGACGTAGTATTCCTGGTTGCCGATGAGGTTGCCAAGGTCGGAGGAAAACTTGGGATGAATCGCGGTGGAGTCGGAGCGGCGGTCTTTCTTATTGATACACTCCGCCAAGTCTCCGAGAAGCAGGACGTAACCGTCGGGGTCTTTCTCGATATGCTTTATCGTCGCTTCGAGCAGTTCGTGGTCGCACCCCTTCGCGCCGACATGGAAGTCGCCGGTGACGTAGAGGCGTGAGAGGTGGTTGAATTTAGACACAGGCGTTCTTCGATGGAGAAGTTCGATAAGTACCTCCCGGGGTCTTACCAGCCGCGCTCGTCATCGGGCGCGAATGATAGTCTGTTTCTAAGGAACGTATCAGCCAGCATGACGCTGAGTATCCGCAAGTCGTCCTCGCGGGTCAGGTCACACTTCTCACGCCCCCTGACAAGTACATGCAGGACTTCGTGGCAGAGTGTTTCGAGTTGTTCTTCGGGTGGCATATCGCCGCAGATGAAGATAACGTAGTTCCCGAAGTCGGCCATGCCCGAGCAGTCGGTGATTCGAGAGTCGCCGCCTGGGATGACGCGCACTTCCCACGGGATAGACTGGATGATGAAGTCGTCGCGTTCAAGTCTCATCTTCATCCTCCAACTCCACGTCAATTAGATTGTCGTCGTCGCTCAGCATCTCTTCGAGGCATGCTTCCTCATTCGCCGTCATTCGCAGGCCGTAGAGCCCGTCAGCGAATATCTTAAGAGCATTGACGAAGATTGCCCTTCGAGCGGCCTTGTACGTTGAGCGGTCCATCAGACTGGCGTGTCAGTAGGAGTGGACAGGAGTATCAGGTCCTGTACGGGATCGGGGACGATAGTACTCGCCGTGGGGACGGTTTCAACGGATGTTGAAACATCGGTAGGGCGCGGCAGTCCGAGTCCACCGATGCCCACGCCTATCAAGCCAGAGCCAGTAGCGGACATAACCGTCTCTCTAATGATGATCCCCGCCACGAGCAGCCCCGCGCCGATAATCAGCGCGGTCATGGAAGCTATGAACGTCTGTGTTTTGGTCATAATCTACACCTCCTAAACGATTAGTGACTGCGTCTTGACAACGGTTATGGGCTGGTCGACAGCGGTTATCCAAAGCAAGTAGTCGCCCAAGTTTGCGTTGCCAAACAACTGCCCCACCTCTGGCACCTGCAACCCAAAACTAACGTGGCCGGGAGCTCCCGTGCTGATAGGCACCGACATTTCCCTGGTACCGAAGCCTCCGCTCGGGCCCACCTGAATGGTGATTTTCACTTTCGCCGGCGCGGCCTGTTGCCTGTTAATGAGACCGAGAAAACAGTACGCATGTTGCGCTGGATTGCCGAAGGCCATTGTCATCCATGTCTGCCCTGGGGCTAGTTCTTTTTCTGTCTGTGATATTCCCACTTCGTCCTCCTCCTTTGGTGTTGCTGAATACTTCGGTAGGATAAACCAGTGTTGCGTTCCTGCCTGCGCTGACCGTGGAACACGCATAACCTGGTCTTGGTGATTGCCCTCGATGTTAGTCCACGTTCCATCACGGTTCACGGACTCAACGATACCCACATGACTTGTCGGCGCGCCTGTCGTATCGCTTGCGTACTTCATCACGTCTATCGCTCCGACTGCCGGGCCACCAATTATCTCGCCGTACTTTTGGCCATTGTCGCGGAAGACCCATGAGCCGCCCGTAGCGGCGCCGTGTATCAATTCCTTGCCGCCTGCTACGTGCCAGAAGTCATAAGATACCTTCCACGCGCACCACGCATCTGGCGCAGACCATCCGTATGCCGCCGCCCAATCAGTAATGGGGTGAGCGATGTTTGAACTTGGCGGGGTTTCGTGTACTCCGATAAGACTCCGGGCTACGTTCAGAATGTCTTGCGCTGTTGGCATGTCAGTCCTCCAATACAAAAATCATGTAAAAAAGCCGCCTCACTAGGCGGCGCTTCCAACGGCGGTAGGTTTTCATTTCACGACTAGCACAATGACTAGCGCGAAGATTGAAATCAGGACGGTGATACTTGAAAATACCATTGCAATTGAAACCGATTTCTGAGAAGCCTTGCCTTCAAGCGTGGCTTTTGAAATTGAGAGGGTGTCAATCTTCTCACTAATGGCTTCCAGTCTGCGTTCTATGCCGACCCTGGCCAAGGTGGTGGCCTCCTCGATGTTTTCAACCATCACGTTGTGCAGTTTTTCAATTGACCCTAGTTGGTCGCGGACGCTACATAGTTGCATGTCGATATATTCCTTGAGACTCACGCCATCGCGGTAGGAAAACTCATTATTTTGTGCCGTCATCGGTTTGCCTTTCTAGTATCCCGTCGCTTGTAGCCGTGCAATTTGTATATCCGTGGCTGGGAGAAACTCTGTCGGGGTGATGTCCAACGTGGGCCCGGCGTGGTCATATTTTGCTGTCTTAATTTGAAACGTGGCTATGTCATTAACACCCGTTAGCGTTTCCTCTGTCGGGAGCCACGGCACGAGTGTCAAGTTTTCCCCGCCCCTGACCTCTCCGAGGTGATGTTCCGCGCCGTCGATGTCGAAGATTCGACTGCAGGTAAACTCGCCCGCGACGTGGAGGTCTTTGCAACTAGCGAGGTAGAGGTTGGCGATTTGTGTAGCACCCGCCGTCGTGATTTTCCCCGGTACGGCTATCTTCTTTTTGATGGGGCTATATGGACTAGTAGCATCGGTTACCATGACCTGCAGATGAAGAGTCCCGTCCTGCGTGTAGTCCACCAGAACGTAATTACAGAGGGCGTCGGGGTTGGGGGCGATAGCGAGGTCTTCACAGTCAGAAGTTTTGACAAGCCACTTGACGACAGTGGGTGCCTTCGCCTTGAAGTCCAGTTTGTGGTCTAGCCACACGCCCCAGTCATAACCGTTCCCGGCGTTCAGCTGCGAGATACAGTCGGAATAGAACGTCGCGGGCGCAAACTTCCATACAGTGCCGTCGGGATAATCATAGTCGCCCGTCTCTATTGTCCCAGCCACTATCTCCGAGGAGAGCCCGGCGTCCGCCAAGACGACGTTGATGAGGAACTCCGAGAGATGGTCTGTCGTCACGTCTACCGTGATATCAGCGGTCGCCCACAGTTCGTTCAGCCTTGCAGACCAACCTTGACACGCTACGTCAATCGTGTCGGGGCGAATCTTTCTCGTGGGGCGGTCGATAAAGCCCTCCCAAAATACCGTAGCCCCTTCGCCGATGATGATACGATTTCGGTGGAGTATGTCAGGCCAGTATTGATTGACGGGACGGTGCAGGACGAACGAGGCGGTGGTAAATCCCCCGGGGTTGCAACTCTCGAAGGTCAAGTCTTCAAAAAGATTGACCGCCGGTTGCTGGTCGGGCATCTGCTCTGAGAGTTCCGCGAGGGTCGACGTCCCCGCCATGTTCTGGACGATGATGTATGCGTTCCGTTGCTTGTAAGTCGTCACCGGGTACGGTGGCGGTACCAGGGGGATCGGGGCTGTCCATGCGGGGTTTGCCGTGAACCAAACCCCCTCTTCCCACGTACTTACAATTATCCCACCGTTAGCCATAACATCTAGAGATTGATTTCTGATGCTGGGGGGTCCGACAACGCTTTCCCACGCGCCATCTCTACAAATCCAAATCTCTGCGGAGCTTGTTTCGACGTATAATCTTCGGTACGTGGCGTCATAGACGAGATACCAGATACTCTCGTCAGTCAGGCCCAGGTTAACCCAAGAAGAACCGTCATAATGCAATATCCCGATGGCGGCATTTACACCGACGTTTTGATACGCGCCTGCGTACAGCACATCATCAACCGTGTCGTAAGTGATCACCCACAGATGATGATGGTCAACGTCAGCATCGGGGAACTGAGTCCAGACAGGAGTGGTATCGGGATTCGCACAGGCCCACACGCCTGCCATGCCGCTGTAGTAAGTCTCCGGCCCCGCATAGAGAATGTTGTGGTTAGGGTCAAAGGCCAGGTAAGTAACAGATAACGTCGCTACGTCTATCCCCGCCACGATTTGAACGTCGTCCATGTAGACATATTCACCGACTGCGTGGTTTTCCCAAGCCACCACGCCGACCTGTCGGTAGGTGGAAGCCGCTCCGAACTGGCCGGTGAAAGCAAGCCTCTGCTCGGTCCCGTCGGATAGGATAGCCGTGCCACCCTGCAATCCCGTAACGTCATCGTAGGCCGTGATGTTGTAATACCGACCAGCGATGCCCCTGAACTTACATGTGACGGTATATGGAGTCGCCGCCGCCGTGACCGCCGTGACATTATCCACGACCCACGGTTTTTTACCGGCAATAGGAGTTATCTTGAGGCTGTGTGTGCCGACACTCGCCCAGTCGGTACTGTTGGCGATGGTGCAAGTGCTGAAGGCTGCTTGCCAGGTTCCGGTACTCGTTTCAAAAGAACAGTTGGCAGCGGAGAGTAAGTTTGCACCGCCCATCACGGAACTTACCAGCGTCCATGTCGCTCCATCGTATTTCCAAACGCCCTCGGCTATGCCATTGTCAGGAGACCAATTCCCCGTGCCAGCATAAAGCCGGTCATGAACCGGATCGTAGGCAAGGCTCCAGACCTCATAATCGGTTATCGCTCCGCCAAGGTCGGTCCAGGTTGAACCGTCGTAACTCCAGACTCCACCGGAAGATACTCCCGCATAAAGCAGGTCACGCTCGGGAACGTAAAGCAGAGTCCAGACAATGTCTCCATCCAACGTGGTACCAAGAGTGATATCAGTCCAGGTTGTGCCATCATACGCCCAGACCCCGCCGTCATGTTCGTCAAACCCAAGCCCGCCAGCCCACCCATATAGGCCGGTATACAGGATGCCACGAACAGCGTCATATCCTGTGTTATATATCCATGTCGGCCCACCAAAGTCAGTCCAAACAGACATCGCTAACCCCTTGGCCAGAGCAAAAATCTTTGCGGAACGACGGAAGGCGAAACGACAGGAGTTGGGATCGGAGCCGTCCACGCCCAGACATCCCCGTCCAAGAAGTTGGGCGACGAGAAAACGTCAAGGACGTTGACATATCCGACATCAGAAAAAACCTTTATCGTCCCGAGAAACCCCATTTGCGGAATGACAGGAGTTGGGATCGGAGCCGTCCACGCCCAGACATCCCCGTCCAAGAAGTCAAGCGACGAGGAAGCGTCAAGGACATATCCAACGTCGGTAAAAACCTTTATCGTCCCGAGAAACCCCATTATCCCTCCGGTACCAGAATATAGAGCGGCGAATATCTCATCACGATATTGCAGAAACTGTTTGCCCGTTGGTCGTTCGTGACTTCGGTAATCTGAATGAGCGTCATGTTGATACCATTGGGGTTGGCATGGAACTGCGGGAGACCCTTAACCTTTGACCGTGGGAAAACTTGCGCGGTGTCCTGTGAACCGTCGAGAGACGCGAGTACCAAACCCATGGACGAATCCAGTATCATCGCGCTTGCGGTCCAGTCGTCGATTTCGACATAGGAGTCAATGGGGATTATCGCGCAATAGTCCAACCACTCGGCCTGGTCGTCAGCCGCACCTTGGCTTATCTGCACGACCTGACTAATGTTGCCCTTCGACGCTGAGTCTCCAATCTGAAATGACGGGAATGTCTTGACCGCCCACCTGGCAAGAGATGACCACGGGTTTAGCGCGACCTCTCGGAACTTCGCCGCGTAAGTCGTCTGGTCTCCCGCGAACACCGAATCCGTCTGAATGTCCGTGGTGATGTCCGTCCCGCCCAAGGTCTGGAGTTTGTAGTTGACAATAGCGTTTGCCTTCGCGTCCGCGGTGTCCACCGCGAAACCCATAGAAGCGGAGACGAGGTAGCGCCCTTCGTGGGAGGCGATGTTGAAAGAGAAGTCCTCCGTGAGTGTTCCTGCGCCTACCGCCATTGAGCGGTACTTCTGATTCCGTCGCGTATAGAGGTTCGTCAGTGTCGCGCCGACAGCGTCTTTCACGGGGTCGTAATCAGGAGAGAAGGTCGGGCGTTGTCCGGCGATGAGGTTGGTAAAAGGCACGCCGGTATTCGGGACAACGGCGAGGTGACGGATTGTCCCAATATCACCGACTGCCCAAGCCGAAGTTGCGCTTATCCCTTCGACTCCCCCGAGAGTCTCTACCGTGTATGAGTTCTGCGATGTCCATGATATGCCGTTGAAGAAAAGGATTACTCCAGCAACCCCAACTGCCCAAACATGAGTAGCATCAGCGGCGTATACAGACCAGAGGTTCTTGGTCGTTCCGCTCGTCTGCGGAGTCCAGGTTACTCCCGCATCGGCAGAAAATAGGATTTTACCAGTATTGCCCACGGCCCAGATATGCGTAGAATCGAAAGAGTGAACACCGCCCAAACCCAAGGTGGTCCCACTTGTTTGCCGAGTCCAGGTAGTGCCATTGAAGAAATAAATAATCCCGTTGTCGCCAACAGCCCAGATGTGAGTGGAATCGAAAGCATAGATTGCGCGGAAATTTTGAGAGCCGACATAGACGTGACTCCACGCCGAACCGTTAAAATGCGCGATGCAGCCGCCCACTCCCACCGCGTAGACACTGGAGGCACTAACAGCCGCGACGCCGTAGAGAGCATGAGTATGGCCGCTGGCCTGAGAAACCCACGTGCTACCGTTCGCGCTGAATTCTATTTCACCGCCAATTCCGACCGCCCAAACGTGAGTAGCGTCAAATGCTGAGACAGCGAGAAAGTCGGGCCCGGCAACTTCCTTGATTGAGGCGTCATCGACGTAAGTGAGAAACTCGTCGCGGTTAGACCCGTCGTTGGCATTGAGATAGAGACGCAGTTCTATGGCAACCGTGTCAGCCGGGGCGGTTGCCGTTCCAGAAAGTTGCTGGTACATTCCGTATGCCCAGTTGGAGTCAACACTCGTCTCCAATAGTGGGGTGCCATTAGCATCGTAAAAAAAGGCGTAGAGAAAACCCGCATATTGGGATGAGTTACCGCAGAAATATATAGACAAGTCATACACGCAGCCAGGTTTCGCCGGGACTGCAACCGGGGCAAGAATAATCCTCTGGCCATAAGGATGGCCTGCGTCCAGGAGCGCGGCCCAGCAATAGTTGCCGCTATGCTGGTGGTCATTGCCTTCTTGATTCGCACGGCTTCCCCCCAGGAAACTCCAGTTGGACGGTGATGGAGGAACGCCGAACCAACTTTCGAGGCCGGGGTTGGCCAGGAGTTCGAAATTCATCGGGTGCTGGTCTGCCCAGGACGTGCCGTTGAAAAACTGCTCTGTCCCTGAATCGCCTACCGCCCAAACGTGAGTAGCGTCTAATGCCGAGACGGCGTTAAACGAGTAGGTGGTCCCACTTGTTTGCGAAGTCCACGCCACTCCCGAAGGAGTGGGATTTGAGGAACTCGTGAAATACAAGTCAGCCAGTGCGGGCACGTCGCCCAACGTATCTTCGGGAGGCACGACAATGCCCACAGCCCCGTTTGGCTTGTATCCCGCGATATACTCAGTGTCGCCAAACCACAGTTTATCTACGGTCATGACACCCGCAGCTGCCGCGTCCTGACGAATCACTCGTTTGACCTTCGTTGTCCCGACGGGGAACTTCATCGCAGAACTGAAAGACGAGGGGTTGATGACGACAGAGCCCCCGACCTCCATTGCCTCGATCCAGGTGGTCGCGATTCCCGCGTAGGCAACGAGAGGATAAAGGGTACCGAGAACCGCTCCCACGTCGTTATAACAGACAAGGTCAACGTCAAGAGTCGGCGCACCTGAAACTCTGTAGCAATAACACTGCAAAGCGAAGTGGTGATTCTCATTAACGAGGAGATAATCGTCGCCGGTTATATAAGCCGAGTCTCCGGCTCCGGTGGTGGTGAGTTTGCAACCTACCGGCCCGTCAAGGAAGTTCGTCGTATCAGCGGTGACAGTTCCAGAGGCGACGACGGTTTCAAGCCAGTTGTCCAAATCGTTTACAGTGCGTCGCTCGAAAGAATCATTCGGCCCGAGTCCGTAGAGGATTTCGAGACTTTCTTCGGGGGCGCGGAGAAACGGCTTCGCTTCGAGAGACAGGACGATGGACGGAATGACATAGAGGTTGTTATCGCGAATCCAAGTCTCAAACCAACGGGAAGGGTCTATCTGTGTCGGCGGCGAGATGAGGTCGATGTAGAGAGGGTCGGCGGCTAGGGTAGGAATCCATTCAAGGATAGGCGCGTCTGCCATGAGTTGCGCCCAAAGAGCGCGAGCGTTCTCGTAGAGGTCGGCTTCGGAAGTCCCGAAAACGTGGAGGGTGAGTTTTACTTCGCGGTTCTCGTGCTTGTAACGGGAAACGTCGCGTCCGTCGCCGTGGGAAGGGTCCCTGAACTCGAAGCGAGGCTTTGCGGGAGCGAATTCGATTTCATCGATACAATATTTCACCGAATCATTGATGTCCAAGAAAGTATTTCCGGCGGCTCCCCCGCTAGTTGACCATGCGAAATCGACGAACTTGACGCTATCTGACATTAGTAGAGACCTCCTGAACGCGCACGCGCATTGGCTTGGCTGCCCTGGTAACTGGAGACGGACTTCGCGATAAGCTTCCCGTCGAGATACAGCGGCACGGTGATGAGAGTCGGCGAACCGCCGCCGAGTGTCAGCGGATTGAGTTTCGCGGGGGTGGCAGAGGCACCGCCGACGACGGGGTGAGTCCTCTGCGTGTCGAAGGCGCTCTGAATCCCACCGACGACTTCGTTGGCCACATATGCGCCCGCTTCGTCCGCGCTGGAATGTTTGACCAACGGAGAAGCCTGCGTGCTGGGCGCACCGATAATCGGGTGCGAGACGTGGCTGCCGAACCACTGATTGAGACTGGTGGTGACACCACTTGCAGTATAAATAGGGTTCGCAGCCGTGGGCAAGCCGATAATCGGGTGCGAGACGTGGCTGCCGAACCAACCCTGGATTGAGTTGGTGATACCGGCGGGCCATGTCGTCGGGTCCCAGCCATTCGTCGTGGGGGGGGGGATATTGGGGGGGGTCACCGGGCCGGCCAATATCTGGTTGAGGGTCGCCATTATCAGGTTCATCTCAGAGGCGCACTCGGGATGAGCGGCGATCTCAGCCTGAACAATCTCGTTCATTTTCGCTTGAGTGAGTTGGCCAGCGGGCATCCCCGTAATCTTATCGGACATTTCAGACGTGATTGCGTTCATGCCAGCGGCAATCTGCGGATGAGAATAAGCCTCGGCGTCCATGATGCCCTTAAACAGTTTGATGCCGCTCTCACGCACGGTCGGCTCGTAGTCAGCCATCATCTTGATCATGCCCTGGACTTCTTTTTGTGTGGTTCCCGCCAGCCCGACATCCCTGAATCGGAGGACGATTTCGGGAACGTCTTTCCCAAGGTTGTTTATCTCATCCCTTGCCTTGTCTATCTCCGTTCTGTCTACTTTCGCCAAGACGGAAATGATGCCACCCGCCGCCATTCCCTTGTCGAACTCGGCGAGGGCCTTCTTCGCCTCCTTGACGGCTTGCCCAGCATTGGTCGTAATCTCTATTTTTGGGGCGATTTTGTCCGGAAACTTGGTCTTGCTAATATCGTTGAGTACCTTTAGGATACCGGTGAGTGTGGGAAGGGATGTGTTACCGATAGATTCCTTGAACTTGTCCCACGAGTCCTTGAGTTTGCCGATCTGTCCCGCGAGCGTTCCCCCCAAAGCCTCCGCGCTCCCGCCGAACTCTGTCTTGAGTTCTTGGAGTATCATCTTCTGCGCGTCCATCGTGTGCCCGGTTGCTACCATCTGCTTCGCCATCTCGGTTTGCTCGTCAGTAAACATGACGCCGTATCGCCTAAGGGCTGTCAGGCCTTTAACCGGGTCCTGGAGGGCCTTGCCGACTTTGATCGCGGAATCACTGAGGTCTTTCCCGAGTGCGATGGACATATCGAGAGTAGAAGTTATGGCTTGGTCGAATATCTTGTCCTTGCCGACATTCTGAACGCCCCTGAACGTCAGCATGATATTCTCTGCAGATTTTATGACATCGTGCGATATCCCAGACACCTGCGCCAGTGAGTTGCCGAGTTCGTCTACGTGGCCAGCGGTGACGTTAGCAACTCCACCAGTGGACTCGATAACGGCCTTCGTCTGGGCGTTAACCTTCTGCTCTTCTTCTGCGGCTTTCGCGCAGGAGTAGAACGCGGCTCCGAGGCCGATAACGGCACCGGCAACAACACCGATGGTTCCGAGCACGCCAAGTTGTTTCCCCAATGCTCCGAGAGAATTGGTTGCCGTACCACCAAGGCCCCCGAGGTTCTTCAGACTGTTCCCGAGGCCGCCGATTCCCTTCTCGGCGTTTTTCATTCCGCCCGTGTCCAGCGACTTGCCAAAGTCCTTGAGGGTCTTCGTAGTACTCCCGCCGAAGTATGAAAGGGTAGCGAATTCGTTACCCAACCCCTCGAGACCCTTCGCCGCCTTCGGCACGCTCCCACCAAAGCCCGCGAGTTGGTTACCCAACCCCGCAAGGCCCTTCTCGGTGTTCTTCATGCCCCCCGCGGCGAGAGACTTGTCCAGCCCAGAGAACATCGCCTTCGCCTTGACGGCACCCGCCGCCAACGGTCCGGTGTTCAGGCCGACTGACGCTGATATTGTACCGAGGTCAAGTCCCATTATTTCGCCTCATATCGTGAGTCTTCCAACATCTCAAACTTCTTCGATTCGCCCGATTGTTTTTTAGCGCGGTCGTCCAACTGCTCAAGAATCATCCAGAACTCCGAGACTTTCAGGCGGTCGATTTCGCGGGGAGTCCAGCCGAAGTCCAAAGCCAGATTGAATATCGCGGTGTCTATGAATCCTCGGAAGGTGACGTGTCCGTGTCCTTTTCGGGCTTGGAATCTAAAGGGATTCTTTGAAGTTCCAATGCGAGCTTGCCCATGAATTCCACGCCGCCCTGGTAGGGTGGCATTTTGCCGAGGGCCTTCTTCGTGATTTCGGAGTGGTAAGGATTCAACAGGTCATAGTAGAACTGCACGCACCCCTTGATACCCTCCGCGGTGTAGAGGTTATCGGCCTGTGTTTCGTTTCGCTTTTCGAGCGACTCGACTACTTTCAACCAGTGGTCGAAATCGAGGTCGGGCAGAGGGTAATCCTTGTCGCCTACTTTAATTACAAACATGAGTCCTCCCGGGAAAGAGGCCCACCCGCCCCGGGAAGGGACGGGCGGGCTCATTCGGTTTAGACGGTCGGGATAGTTGCGAGTTTCTTCCAGGTCATGACGCCCATCGCGGTCGTGTAAAGCGGGTTGTCGACGCACTTGATGTTGACTTCCATCTTGGGGTACTCGTCCTGACCGCCACCCTCGTCGAAAAACGTGGGCTTGCAATCGTAGAAGTGGAGCTCCTTGTACCCAGTCACGGAAGAACCCGAGATAACCTTGAGATACACGTAGCACTCAAAGTCTACAGACGTGGTCTGTTGCGTCGGGGTCGGCGAATCGAATCCGATCGCAGCGGGGGGTGAAGAAGCGTCGTACGTTATCATTCCGACGCTGCCCGCGACGACATGCTGAATCTCCGGGTCCTCACAACAGAACGATATCTTCAGGGTCCCGCCCGTGAGTACGTCAGAACTTTGCATCGTGTTCTTGACGCGCCCGCCGCAACGGAGGACGTTCTTCTTGCCCTCCTCGATCTCAGACTTGAAATCCCAGTCGATGATGTTGTCCGACATGTATTTCGGGGCCGCCGGGTTAGGGGCACCGCTCGCCAAGAGAGGCTTGAAATGAACCGCTACGGGTTCATAGACTATCGCGCAGTTTGCAGTTGGCATTATTCCCTCCTTTCGGGAAATAAAAAAGCCCCCGGTTGGGGGCGTGGAGTAGAGGTCGTTACTCTACAAAGCCGTGGAACGTGAGGTAATCGCGCTCTTCGCGTTTAAGGCCGTGGACCTCGCAGCCTTCGACCAGTTCTATGTCACAGCCTTCAAGCTCGACGTAGCAGGTCTTGAGTGCTGTCAGTGTGACAGCTTTTCCGTAGCTCGGTTGAGGGTCGAGCGTCGAGAAATCTTTATCGTCTTTCAATGGTATCCTCCTGACCACGCTTCCAGCGCGGACGATTATGCATCCTCAGCCCATTACCACAGGTCCGAGGGGATTAAAAAGCGGACGCGAATCATTGAAACTCTCAATTCTTCGTTCCATGCATCAAATCGCGCATCTCTCAAATAGTCGAGTTCCAGATTTTTTCCCTTGGGGGTGGTGATAGGAATTCGCAGCGCGGTTACGATAGCGTCAGCGACGGGGTCTATCGCCATGATATTGGACTCCTCGCCGTAGACCTCCACGTCCAACTGTTGGAATAGCGCGCAACTGTTCGTGGAGGGAAGTTCCCCCGAGAATGACATCGTGATATAAGGTTTCTGAGTGTCGGCGGGGGCGGTCCAGCCCCAGAACACGCGAGACGAGACAGCGGTTACCTGGGTGCAGAGATGATTGAAAAGCCCTTCGCGAATATCAGAATAGTCCATCAGAGTCTTATACCTCCGACGCCCTTCATAATCAGGGCGAGCTTCGCCCACAGTCTGGCGATATTATTCGACCTGGCGCGCTCGAAAATCTTGTACCGACCATTGAAAAACCCCGCCTGGTCAAGCCACTCGTTTTGCGGAGCGTGTCCACAGACGCTCGACTTGATTTGCGCCGGCGTAACATCGGTGTGCCCTTCCACGCCACCCGACGCCGCGCTAGTACGATCTGTCCACGCGTGATCTGACTTGATGTAGTTCGCGGATTCTTTGATGTGAGAATCCATCGCGGCTTCGCATTCCTTGAGCAAGAGGCGTTCGACGACCGTGAGTTTCGCATTGACCCCTATTGACCCGCTCATACCGCGCTACAATCGCACTGGATACATTTTGAGATGTTCGCGTCGTCATATTCGCGGACGCCGATGATACGGTATGTTCGCCCCTCGAAGACGAAATCGTCATAAGAATCGTGACCGACCACTATGTCCGTTCCCCACGGCGCGAGCATCCCCAGGTCGACGCGCTTTATCTCGCCCCCGGGAAGTGTGGATTCGCGTTGGTTGCGAGATGAGATAAAATACAGCCGTACGTCAAACGGGTAACTGGTAACAGGTGCGGCAGGCCAATTGGAGCCGCCCGCGTTCGGGACTTTAGTGTGACGGATTATCGTGATTGCAGAAGGGTCTGCGGCGATAATAGCGTTTATCACGTCCGGTACCTTCCCGATGTATCGTGATGGTGCTGGTCCATTCGCAAGGCAGTCGAGCAGGAAGACCCCATGAGGTCGGAGGCGCGGGTGCGACAGTAGTTGCCGTCGACCTGCACCTGCAGGTCACCGATACGGTACATCACGGCGTTGTTACCGATAACCCCCGCAAGCCACATCCAGCCGCGCCCTGCGGCCTTCATCACGTCGTACGTCGGAACGTAGTAACTAGTTTGGCCGGGGAGTATCCCGTCGGCGTCCATAACCATTTCGAGGTCGAGAAATTCTTGAAGTTCCGCGTCTGTGAACGCATAGCCCTGAGGCCAGTGCAGCCAGAATTTCACAGCATCTATCGGATCGGATATCATTGCCTCTCCTTAATCCAAGGTGTAAGTCAAAGTTGCCGTGCCGCCTGATTCGACAGCACTCGCGTGGACGTTCCCCGCCGCGTCATAGAGTTTGACGGCGTTGCCTGTTGATAATCCGGTTACGGTGATTTGCGGCAGGTCGATGACATCATTCCAATAAGCAGCCGAAGTCCAGATCAGTCCCGTTGCATCTACCGTCCAGGTTGTCAAGCCGTGGATGACCACCGAGGCGGGGTTAACTTTGTGGGTTGGTGGGACAAAATCGGCTATGGTTTCTGTGATAAGCGGTTGGGAGATGTCCTCATCTATGCGTAGGGGCCGCACGAAGGCCGCCTTGTCGCCTGTCAGGGAATAGGTATTTCCAGATATGGTGAGCCCCGTACAACTTGCTTGACCAATAATGAAATACCAGTAGTGAATTCTGGTAACGGGGACATCGTCGATGAACGTATTGCCCGAAATGTCCAATGTATCGACTGCACAAGCATGAACCAATATGGGGGAGTCCCAGATCTCGCCAGTAGCGGGTAGCGCAGACGCGCAATCAATAAAAGTGTTGCCGACAACTGAAACATTTTGGATGTCGCAGTATTGGAAACGAATGGCACTTGAATCGAAGTTTGTGACGACATTGTCCGCAATAATGACATTGGAGGCTTTCCCACCTGCACCCGTGGTTGAGCCTATTGCGTAGTTGTAATACTTTTCATCACTGGGAGCTGAATCGATGGCACTCATCGAAACAGTATTATCATGGATGTTTACGTCATTTATATCCAGGGTATTGCCCGCATAAAATGCTATGCCAAAACGCTCGTTGGCATCGGTCGCACAAGCAATGTCAATGTCATTGTTGTCGATTTCCAATCCGTCTATTCCATACGCTGGGGGGGAAGGGTCGCCAGGATAAGTCGCACTCCATATCCATATTCCACCATATAGATTCACGAGATGGTTTCCGGTGACGCGAATTCCAGAACTTGTCCCCGCTAGGGCGATGCCGGTGATATTCATACCGTAATGAAAATCAGTAATGGTATTGTTCTGCACCAGGGAATTTGATCCATGTATCTCAATGGCGGTCTCTGCGGCCATTGCATGTTCAGAGGCGGCGGTAAAATCACAGTTTCGGATGATAACGTCATCTGCCAAAGTATAGATAATACTGGTATCGTGTTCGACGTGATTAGGGTCGTCGCCAACGCCAGAACAAGTGATATCTTCTATCACGATGCCCGTCATCGGGCCGCTTTCCCCCTGCAGCAAAATGTGCCATGCCGAAGAAGAATTAATAAATTCAATATTGTGCATGTGCAAGTCATCGCCGAGACCGATAGACACACTTATTTCCGGGTGGGAGTTTATCCCAACTAACGTAATGGCGTTGTGAGATATATTATGGTCGAACGTAAGGTCACAAATCTCTAGGCCAGTTACATCTTTTTCCCACCCATTATGAAAAATAGCCTGATAGATCGCGCAACCGTCAGCGATCTTAATTGTGCTTGTACCAATGCCATCGCCGAAAACTTTAATCCCCGTTTTCGAAATCTCGAAAATATTGCTAATCGGCGCAGAAGCACTGATGAGATAAGTCCCGGCAGGGAAATAAAGCTCGGAGCCATCGACCAAAGCAGCAAGAGCGGCGGTTATCGCCGCGGTGTCGTTTGTAACGCCATTGCCAACTGCGCCATATGTTTTAACGTTAAGTGTGCTCATAGTGTGAACCCTTCGATTTCTTCACTCGTTAGCACTCTGCCCCAGATTGCACAGAGGATTGCGCCGTTAAGAGGTAGAGTCCCGTCAATTTTTGCCCCGACGTACAGGTTGGCATTCAACGCCGCCTCCCTTGTCGTTCCCGTCGCTGGCGTCCCTGCCGTCCCCGCGAGATAGACGTTGATCGTCCCGCCCGTCACCGTGCCGATAACGACATGATTGACGTTGGCCGCCCACGTTGTGGCCGTTAAAGCGGCTGTAACCGCAGACTTGTCGCCTACCGCGAAATACAATTTATTGTCGGTGTGCTTGTAGATTGAAAAAACATCACCCGCGCCCGCGCCCTTCGTGTCCAGGAGGTCGTGCGCGCTTCCGTCATTCCCCGCCCACAACGTATTCGCCACACACATAATCGTCAGCGGCATCCCCGGCGTCATCCCGATAGTCGCGGTCGGCATGCTTATCGTGCAGGAAGCAGGTCCGGGAGTTCCGCTCGCGACGAGCTGCATGTCATCCCAGTAGACGACATCGCCCGAGGAGGCTCCAATGGCGTCCAGCCGGGCGTCGGTGTAGGTAAGAGCCCCCGCGCCCGTAGTCATTGTCAACGACACCGCCTGCCATGTTCCATCGGCTGTTATGGTTGCCGAGTTCGTCCAACCCGGACCGTTGGCGTATAGACGCAAGCGATAACCCTTTCCAGAGGCACTCTTGAACCTGCCAGACAAAGTGTATTGAGTGTTTGCCACCATATAGCCCAAACTATGCCAACCCACGGCGTCTACGATACAATACGCCGGAGAAGCTACGTTGCAGGTCATTTTAAGAGACTTTGATCCGTGATATGCGTAATCAGTTGACACGTCCGCCGTACATTGGTCGGGGTTTGACCAACTGCCAACAGTTGCTTCAAATGAGGCCTCATCGGAGGAGAGGAGGTTGGTCATCACCGACGAGATAGCGGGTGCCTCAGCACCCAAAAGCGTCATGAAGCTTGAGTCGCCCGTCATGGTGAAGGCGAGGTTGTGTATAGCGTCAAGGACAGCGGTTGTCCCGTCCATGCACATGATTTGATTAACTGCGCCGGGGGTCGTTCGCGTGAACATTCAGTCAACCTCTCTTATCTTGGATTCCCTCGGAGTCAAAACATCGCGGTAATAGTGCGCTTTCGCGGCGTTGCGGTAAGCGTCGCGCTTGTCTTCGTGATGGATTATCTTCGCGTCCAGTCTTTCGGCTGTGTAACACCTGCCGGGCTTCTGCAGGGTGGCGAAGGTTCGCTCTTCGCCATCAAAAAGCCAGTAATGTTTTCTTGCATAATGCAAATCCGGAACGTGGCGAAAGACGCGGATTCTGTCCGTCACCAACGGGTTGTACGTTCGCCCCGCGAAGTCGCTTCTTGCCACCGGAACGATCCCCATGTCGGCTTGCGGGATTACGAGCGGACCTACCCACTCTTCGTCACCGTCGAGGTGGACGTACCAGTCTGCCGGATATTGTCCAACGAGGTAGCAATTCCGCTTGTGGACTTCCGACACATTGGGCCAGATGATTATCTTGGTGTCGTTTCTGCGTTCCAGGTACTCCAACGTCCCGTCCGTGGAGATGTCAGAGCCGTTCATCTGCTCGAAGTCCTCATATCTGCCGTCAATGCAGACGATGAGGTCAACGTGCGGAGCAATGCTTTCCACGCAGTTCTCGATGAGACCAGCATCGTTATAACAGTTGATGCAACCGATTATCAAAGGACACTCCTTATCGCATCAAGCCATGTCTCCAGATAAGGAATTTCACTTTCCCAAGATTGCGCTTCTGCCTGCGCCCGGGCCCAGCGGGAATATTCCGCAGTTGGTATCGTCAGCAACCAGGCCATCTTCTCTCGAAGAGTGTCAGCGGAAACTTCTGAGTAGACCGTGTTTCGCACCCACTGACCGTTTAGTGTCCAGCGTCTCTCGGGCTCGATGAGGAAGTCGGGGTCATGTTGAAAGAGATTCATGGGGTCCGCATTCATGGTCAAGCAGGGCATACCAGAGGCCATCGCCTCAAGAATTCCTCTTTCATATCCCCCGTACGCGATAGGCGATATGGCGATGTCACCCTCAGAGTAGACGTCTTTCGGTTCGGGGTAGGTCTTCTGGTTTAATGTGATTCTGGAGTCATCTACCTTGACGCCCCTTGGCAAGTCGGCCTGTGAGTTGATGATCAATCGCGCCTCGGGGTCCTTGAGGCCGTTGAACGCTTCCACGATTTTGGCAACCTGACGCCGGTCATTGACCCCGCCGTATCCGATGGATGCGACGAACGTATGACCCTTTCTCAATTTGAACGGGAACATCTTCAGGCCTATCGGCAGGAACAGTAATTGTTTGTTGCCGTGCGCTTTGGTGAACGCCGTCGCGCAGGGGCAGACCAACAGGTCGGCTTCTAATCTTGAGACCATGTAGGTCTCGTGCATGACGATCCCCACGACCTTGCACCCGTGAGAGTGCGCCATCGAGTAAAGTTTTTCGGAAAATGGGGTCTCGATGTATATCACAACGTCGGGGCGGTAGGTTGCGAAATAGTCCGCCAGCTGTCTGTCGGTCGGAGGTCGTGAGACATTCAACTGTCTATCAGTCCAGACCTCCTGTCCCTTCGCTTCACAACGAATGGAAAGGATCGAGTCGGCTTTCAAATACTCATAGAACTCCGCGCCAAAGTTTCCGATGCCCGACGCATGGTTCGTATAAATTACAAGGCCGATTCGAGTATCCGATTGAACTCAGCCACCCTTTTCTCCGTCGTGTGAAATTCCAACGCGTGGGCGTGTCCGGCCTCCGCTATATCGCGCCGTTCCGAATCGTGGGCGAGGTAATACCTAATCTTGTCGTGCAGGCCGGCCTCATCGTGCCAGGTGTCGAAGTGCTCTCCGGGCGTGAACTGCGATTCAATCCCAGGGACAGCGGGGTGAAGAATGAACGCCTGGCTCCCTGCGGATAGATAAAGTCTGTCCGACCAGTAGCCGGGGATGTCATTGACCGCGTTGTCGCAGAATATAATCTTCGCCGAAGCGCAAATCCTGGAGTACCTTTCGCCCCAACAGTTGTCGGCAATCCCGAAGATCTTCAATCCGAAATCTTTTATCAGCCCTTGGACAATCGCCTTTCTGCGGTCGCTATAAATATGACCGATGAACGCGATGTCATAATTCGCGTCCGGCATAACCGTGAAATATTTGCGAGCGTCGAATCCATGGGGCATCCAGACTCGCTTGATTCCATGTTTGGAATATCTGTCCTCGTAACCGTCGGTAGAAATCACGAGGTCGAAATGTTTCAGACTTGGGAGGTATTGTTTCTCCCGGTCTCCCCAGCCGAAGATCAAGTCGAAGTACCACGCAACTTTTGGGGCTTTCACCCGCGCCCAGAACTCAGGCTCTATGCACTGAGGCAGGGCGGTCAGAACGAGGTCGAACTTGCGGGAGAGAAAGTCTTTTTTGTTGAACCGGTTGTATTGAAATCGCTCGACAGTATGACCTGCCAATTCGAGATAGTCTGCAATCTCTGATTCTGTATTCCAATGATGCTCGAAGGTTGAGAGATAGCCTATCCGCATTTATGCGCTTCTATCTCCAAATTGCCCGCAGGTGTCTGTTTGACCAGCGTTATCTCCATGCCCAGGCCGACGAGGAACGGGCAGAGTGTACCCGTCGTGAAGCCGCAGAGGTGTTGATTTTCAGGGTAGTCCTGCCCGCCGTACAAAAGTAGTTCAAGCCATTCGTCGTTTGGCGCGACCTTCATCGCATGCCGGATATCGGGGCAGCGCAGTTTGAGGATGCCGCCGGGGGCGAGAAGGGAAACCCACATCGCCAGGCACATCTTCGCTGTTCGACGGTCGAAGTGCTCGAGAATGTCATAGGCGAGGATTTCAGTCGCGCCCGCGTAGACGTGCATCTGCTCGACCTCGGATACGTCACAAACGACAACGCCGTCGAGAGGGCGGATGTCCAAATTGATGAAGCCCTGTTTGACATCGGGGCCGCACCCCAGGTTAAGCTTCGTCAACACGTTGCCCTTTCTGTCTATGTTTCGCGTCGGTTTCATCGGGGGGATAGGGTCTGTGCTGGGCTTGGGATTGTCATTGAGAGGCACCCACATGTCCGTTGCTTCGGTCGCCAAACCCCGCTCAATCCATTCTTCGGCTTGGCGGTCGCCGACGCGGACAAGCTGGCCGGGGCGGAATGTACACCCCGGCCTACTGTCCTTAATCCGAATCAGCATCAGGCGAGGGGTACGTCAGTAACCTTCGCGAGGATGTCGTCCAGTTTGATTGCGAACGCCTTCCTCAGCCTGAAGCGTAGAGCAATCATGTCCTGCTCGGCGAGGTTGATCGTCTCTCCGCCTTGCGTGAGGGTCGCCTGGTCGAGCATTTTGATCTCAAGGCTCATCCTGTCGCCTACAACAACGTAGGGGCAATATGCGCCGAGAATCTCAACGCCCAACGGGCTGCCAGAAGCGATAACCTGGCGGGAGAACTTGAACGGGATTCCGTACACGTTGTAGACGCCTACGGACGTCCTCAGGTCTTCCTGATAGATCGGGTGATTGTCCTTGTCACGTGCGCCCCTCAAAAGGGCCTTAACCCGTGGGTGAGATATCATGCCCGTGCAGTCATAACCCTGGACCTCGATCTTGGATATCATTTCGTTGATATCGTCGGCGATGTCCCCTGCGGGAGATGAGCCGAAGGGCACCTCGTTACCTACGGGGGTGTTGCCACTCCAGGAGTCGGTATACGGAGAACCCAGGTTGTATCCGAGCGTGTAAGCGTCGAATATTTCCGCGAGTCCTGATATGACGTCTTCCTTGACGAGGCTTGAGGTGTCAACATCTGAATCGTCGACCTCGTCCTCTGTGAACGGCACGATCACTGCGATTGTCTCAGCGGTCAACGTGTACTTGTCGAAAGTCGGCGCTGATTTGGTCTTAATCCCCTTCTCGGCGACAGCCGCCGGGGTGGTAGTAGTAAGCTGCTTCCGCAAGTTTAGAACGTTACGCTTCATCGGGCGGTGACGCGCAAGGGCGTCGACTGCCGAAGCGTCGCGGATCAGCATGTTTACATCGGTTGCTAGTTCCTCGGGAACAAAAATAAGGCCGGTGGCCTCAGTCTGTTCGTCCATGCTCGGTATGGTCACTTTCTGTCACTCCTTTATTTAGGAGTCCCCTTCTGCAGGGCACCCGCGATCACGCCTTCGAGCGACGGCTTCGCGGTGCCTCCTACGGGAACTCCTCCGGTTCCAGGAGCCGGGGGTGGCGATTCGGATTTCAGAAGATACGGCTTCTCTTTCACCAGTTTGTCTAGGGCTTTGCGGACGCCCTTGTCGTCAATCTCTGAAAGGTCAAGAAGTCTGAAAGCCGCGTCGGGGTCGATAATCCCAAGCTTGCCCGCTTCAGCGAACACTTGCGATTTGACGATCATATCGGCGTTGGCTTTTTTCGCGTCTTCAAGTTCGCGCTCTAGGCGCGTGCGTTCCTCGGTCGCCTTCTCCAACTCACTTTTGTCCTTGTCTTTGAAACCGTTGATTTGCGCCGTCAGTGCCTCAACTTGCTCCTTGAAGCCCTTTGCCTCGATTCGATTCGACGCGGCTTCGCCTCGGAGCCCTTTCACGTAGGCTTCGTCAAAGGTTTTCGGTTCTACCGTTTCCTCGTCGGCCATCATGACCACTCCTTTTGGGATTCAATCCCATCGAAAAAGCCCCCGGTGTGGGGGCCCTATTCTGCTAACCAGTCTGCTATGCCGATTTCATCGGTTCCGTCGGTGAGATAATCATTCATCGCGGCGTCCCACTCGTCAGAGGACATCACTTCGTCGATGTAGTAACATCCGCAGTGCGCGTGTAGACTTCCGAGGTCGGGCTTATCTTCGCCGTTCGCAAAAACTTGCCCGTCGTAACCCTCGCACTCGCAGCCGGAATCTTCGTGAGAATCCGACAGCGTGAAAACTTGACCGGTGATCCACGGGGTCTGCTTCATGGATTCGTCAGAAGCTTTCCGGAACGAGGCCATGACCTCTGACCTCGCAAGGCGCATCGAATCGTAATTAAGCGACCGTCCGTACGGTGTTATGGTCGTGACTTCTCTACCCGGCAAGACAAAGCCGTCGAGTTGTTTCGCTATCATCTCGGGGCTGAGATTCGCCCTGAGGCCATTCTCCACCGTCGACAAAATGTCTTTCGAGTAGTTCAAATCCCAGACGCGCTCAGATAGCGAAAAGCCGCTAGGGAGAAGACCGCTCATCGACTCCGTTGCAACTTTTGTTGCGATCTCTTCTACCGGGTATTGCTTATTAGAGAAACCCAAGCCGAGAAGGGCCGCGCCAGCCAATTCAAACTTCGCCGCGGTCCCAAGGTTTCTCTCAAGCAACGGATGGTAACTGTTCGTGAATTCATCCATCACGCCGTCAACGTGCGAGCGATAAGAATTTGTGATCTCTTCGGGGACGTACAGGCCGCTTCGTGCGGTGGTCAGGAGTCGGCGGAAATCCCTTTCGTTCGACTGGAGGAATGAGAGCTTCCGCGCTTCGTATGTCTTGCGCCATTGTGTGTAAGTCATTTGCAGGTGCAGAACTTGCCGACTCGTTTACATTTTTCACAGATGTTGACGGTGACGACCATCCGAGATTGATCGGGCATCATCGTGCCGCCCGGCCTCGCTTTCCCTCTCGAATACTCCATGACACGTTTTGTTTTAAGCACCTGAGATTATCGCTTTCTCCTGGGGGGTCAGGGTCTTCCCCATGACCCCGGCAAACCGTTCTCTCTCGGTGATGAGTTGGGCAATGAGCCTCTCTGGGTATTTCTCGCCCAATTCTTGCAGCGCGCCATGGACGCTCTGCAGCGAGGCACCAAGTTTGGTGACTTCCATGTTGATTTTTTCTGCTTCGTTCTCCGGCAAGGGAAGATGCGGGATTATCCTGGTGTCGTAAGACGTAATCTCGGGGTGGGATTCGTAGGTCTCTAACATTCGAAGGATATATTCGTTCGCCAAAACCAAACCGTCTTTCCAGATTCGCCAGGAATTTTGGGTCGCGGAAACCAAATCTGAATACAGGAGTTTGAGAGCAACTCCCGAAACGAGGCCGAAGCCTTTTATCCTGTCGGGAGTGATGTCGGGGACCTCGCCTATCATGTGGGTAAGATTCTCAAGTCTGGTAAGAAAATCAGCCAAAGCGGTTTGATAGCTAAAGGAAGATTCCAAGACTTTGGCGTCCGCCGAATCCCCGGTGATGTTCCAGACGGCCCCCGGCGCGACTTTCAGATTCTTCTCCGCGTCGGGAGAAGCCCCCAACAAAACTTTTATCGCGAACTCGTTGAACTTCAACGAATCTGCCGCGTCTGATAAAGCGTGATTATACTGCTCGAAAAGTGGTATCAAATCTTTCAAGTACGAATTCCCGAACGGGTCACCGGTGAGCGAATCATTGGGAAACAAAACAACGGGGATGAAATCTATTCCCATGTTGGTCTGTTTATGTATCATTTCTTTTTCGTGCAAAGCAGTGTCGTAAGTGCCTTCGGTGAGATAACAATAAGTATTCCCGTCTTCACCCGGGAGAAGCTCCCACGTCTGTTTCCAGATTGTCTGCTCGTTATCGAGGTAAGAACAAAAATGAATCGTGGAGAAAGAATAAGGGTCGGTCACGTCGGGGATCGGAAAAACTTCTTGAGTCGGCGCGAACAGGAGCTTGATTCCCCCGTTGATATAAAGGATTCTGAGAGCGACGAGCCCGCCGATGAAATGGTCCTTGCCCGCTTCAATCAGCTTGTACTCGAAGCGGTTTTGTTTCCAGGTAGAATACAGAAGCTGTTCTCTCGCAGAGGCTGAATCGTTCGCCTTCTTTTGTTTGGGGCTCGGGACGTACCCGTCGGCCTCCATCTTTTCTGGAGCGTCGAAAGATTCCGCGGGACACTCGATATCAGGAGCCACCTCGAACATCCAGGAAGAGCGTTTTTTGACGAACCATCTCGCGAGGTTGACGGGCATGATCGTGGGCCTGTAATCCATCTTCGGATATGTCCACATCTGGCCGTCGATATTGTAAAAGTGATAATACCAATTGGCGTCGGTGACTCTTTCGAGTGCGGACTCGTTCAGGAATTGATATTGCGACCTCGGATAAACGCCCGCTATAATCCGCGATGCTAACGTATCATCAACGGCCGTGGCTTTGACGTTTTCCAGGCTGGCTATTTTCACGCTGGGGATCATCGAGCACCTCTCATTGAGCAGGAGGCAGTACCTATCTTGGTCTGGGAATAAAGCATGTATCTGAGCGCGTCCATTGCATGGTTGTTTCGGTCTATTGGTCTATCTTTGCGAATCTTGCCGAAGTCGTCCTCTTCGTATGCATATTGCTCAAACTCGTTTATCGTGTTCGGGCAAGCGTTGAAGTCTATCCGAAACAAACCCCTGTCTATCATCCGATTGACCGTCGCGATCCCGGGGTCGATTTCCTTATGACCCTTTCTCGCATCCAAACCGGCGTTTCGGAAAGCCTGGAGGTATTCCGGTCTTGCGGAGTCGCAGAAAAACGTCCTGACGTTGTATTTCGATTTGAAGTCGAGTGCGACTTCTATCAGGTCGTCGATATGGACTTTCGGTTTGTAGAACTCATCGACCTGATGAATCCGACCCTCGTTGACCCTCCCGACTACTATCACGTTGGGGTCTGTCCAGCCCCAGTCAACCCCGGCGATGGAATAGTCCCCGACGGCTTCTTCTGCGGGAGCGTGGTGAGTTTCCAACTTGACGCCGGGATAGACAAGGCCTTCCCAGCCTACGAATTCGCCGTAGAACTCTTGAGCAAGGAACGAACCGGAGTATGATTCTTTGAGACTGTTGATATAGTCACGCGTCAGGTGACTATTCTCATCCGTTGCCCCGGTCCAGAATTCAAAGTTGTTTCTCGGTCGACGGGCGAACTCTTCCCAAATCCAGTTTCTTCCCTTGGGGGTTGTCGTGATCCAACCCTTCTCCGGGGGTTTGCGGAGACGACCTATCATGATGTTCCACACCGTCTGAGAGACCTTTGAAGCCTCGTCGATATAGAACCAACCGAGATTCGGGCCCCTTAAGTCTTTGGGGCGTTCACAGGAGCGGAAATAGATTCGACTACCGTTCTTACAGGTCGCCACCATCGATTGTTTGTTCATCGTGAAGTTCTCGTCCCAGCCCCCCGGCATCCCGAGGCTCTCCCAGAGTTCTTCCTGAATCATCGGAAGTACGAAGTCCTCCAGGTTCCGATATGTCGAGGCTACTATCACCCCCGACGATTTCGGATACAGGAAGACCGTCCTCAGAGCCTCCAGGCAACCGGAGAATGTCTTGCCCGCTCCCAGGCCGCATATCATCGCCCTGTATCGGGAATTCCCCTCGTGGAACTGATGTTGGGTTGGCGATAATCCCAGCCTTAGATTCATCGTAGAGTTCAATTCTGACTGTGGTGTTACCGCCACGATTCTGGCCTTTCCCGTACTGGTCGAAGGTGTTTATCTTGTCCACCAAAATCCCGACCGTGATTATCTTGTCGCGGGGCTTCATCGTCCCGGCTTCCAAATCCTGTTTCAACGAAGCTATAAGTCCATGAACGAAGGGCCAGGCGGCTTCACCGAATCTCTTCACTTGCCCTTTCCGCATCTCGGAGAGCTCGACGAAGAGTTCGGGCGGGTCCTCCATGTCCCGATACCGGACAACGGTGCGACGAGAAAGGCCGGTCATGCGTGAAATCTGGGAGTCGTTCTTCCCCATGGTGGCGAGGGTCTTGACCTGCTCGACTTTGGCGGGGTCTATCTCAGGTGGCATCTAGAACATTCCTTGCTGCGCGCCATTAGTCGTGCAACCTTTTCGTCTTTCGGCTTTCCCTGCGTTCTGCCCGTGTCAGTGGTAGATACAACTCGAAACTGGCATCGCAACTCGGGCAGTTGCAAAAGTGGCGCAAGACATTGTCCCCGCGACAGATGGGTTTCGGTTCCGAAACGCCGACCACCGTCTGACACGCCGGGCAGGTGTATATCATCTTCATCATTAGTTACCCTCGCGGTAGCAGGGCAGGTGTCCCGTGGCGTTTTTTCCTCGCGTAATGGTCATCCACTTGTCGCAGGTGCCATGAAAGTCAGCGCACCCTTCGCAGGAGTTCCCCTCGCGGTAGCAGATAAGACGCCTATCTCCTCTGTAGCGACCGCGAATGCCGCATTCCTTGTCAGCGCACCCTTCGCAAGGGGAGAGGGGCTTTGGCCCCGCATCCTTACAGTCGGGAACCTTGCCTGTGCCGTGGCAGGTGGGGCAAGGCTTGGCGTACATGACCCCTACCACTTTGCCATCAGGCACTGACTTTCGACCTCCGCAGGTCAGACGGCGGTTGTCAGCCTTCACTTCTTTCATGGTTCCTCCCCGAGTTAAAACATTCCCTGTTGCGCTCCGTCGGTCGTTCGTCTCTAACAAATATCGCAGTAATGAGAATCTTGCTCAATCAGAATGAACTCCCGCCCGCTCTGTATCGCCGCGACTCCCGTTGTCCCACTTCCCGCGAAGCAATCGAGGACTGTCTGACCGGGACGGGTGACAAGGCGTATCAGCCACTCGATAAGGTCGGTAGGCTTTAGAGTCGGGTGGTCGTTGTAGTCTTGGCGATCGGTGGCCTTTGAGGTGTAGAAGAAACGAGATGCGCCACCCGTGTCATACGTTGGAGCCGCGCCTGTCCCAGCATGATTGCCGAAGACATCGTTACCCGACTCGCCCTTACCATCGCGGGGACTATTGAACCATCGAGTCAAGTCCCCACTCTGCTCGTCCAGTAGCCTTACCGGACAATCTTCGACGCACTCCCACGCGGAGATGGTTTCGTATCCGTCGGGGTCGGCATAGTTCCACATGGGGCTTTTGCCCCCACCTTTGAAAATATTGCCACGTTCTGGTTTGCCACCACCCGCCTTCACCCGCTTCGTCCCTACCTCGCGGCAGTCGGGGGTGTGGGAGAGGAGAAGATTCGCGGGATAGCGGCCCTTGCCATGCGTTGCTATCAACTTGTCAGACGCGAGAAAGTTCTGTCCTGTATTCGTTTTCTTATGAGTCTGGTTCTTCTCAAAGTTGCAACGGGCTTTCTCAAGTTCTTCACTGTCCGTCCCCACCCGGCACTCATCCACGTTCACCGCGCCTGTCCCGTACTTGAGCACGTTATCTATCCACGCGCCTTCAGGGGGTTTGACGGCCCAGATTATGGGCTCGAAGCTGGGTTTAATCCCCCCGATTTTGTAGCCGTCCCAGTGGCGGGCGAGGTCGGAGGCGGGGAGGGTGATGTCCCACTCTTCTCGATAACCCGCTTCTCCAAGATTCTCAAGGTGGATTTTACTATTGGACTTCCCAACAACCCCCCGCTCTGCTCCTGTGCGTTCAATTAAAGGCAACCACTCTTCTGACAGACCAAGGCGTTCACTTAGGATATGCCAATCTTTTAGAGTCGGGACGGTGGCAAACCCCAGTGAATCACTCTCAAAATGCTCGCTTTTCCTCGCAGAACCCAACCATTCGTTAATCTGCTTGTGACTGTATCCCAGTGCTTCTCGGCGTTCTTTGATATGCTTCCCCAGCGCGAATCTATCCTCGAACCTCCGCCCGTTGCGCTTGTCTATCATCTTGCCGAGGTCCTGCGCTTTCGGGAATCCTTGTCCATAGAGCCACATCAGGCAGTCTTTGATGACAAATCCAGCGTCCTCTAAGCCGCAGGTGAGACGATGAAAGGTTCTCGTTCCGCCGAATGATAGGAGACTGCCACCGGGCTTGAGGACTCTGAGGGCTTCGGAGGCCCACTGAGTGACCCAGGCTTGGAAGCTTGCACCAGCTACATACTGCGGTCGGGGGACAAGAGCCGAGTTGCAAGTAGTCTTGCTTCTGCTCTTCCCGTCAGACCCAACATATCCCCCCGGCTTCTGCGCTTCTGGTTGATTCCAAAGTTTGTGAGGCGCGTCCCACTCCTTACCCATAAACTCAAGGCCATAGGGCGGGTCGGTGACGATAGCGTCGATTGAGGATGGCTCCATCTCAGACATGGCAAGGATGCAGTCAGCGTGGATTATCATTGGCCTCCGAATTGAGATTGAGAGAAAATCTGTGGGGGTGCTGAGTTCGCACGTTCAAGAACTGACCGTAAATCTGACCTCACGAATCGCTCATCACTTCTCATCCAACTTCATTACCCAAAACTCGACCTTTTGCCAACATTGTTGATAAACGGGAGTACCCTCTGTAAATTCAGTCTTTCGACTTTCTCTCAACCATTCCAACACCCTCTTGAATTGACAGTTGGATGGTAATTCTTCTACGGTTCTCTCATCTTCCCATACGCCTAGACCGCAGGTTCTAGCATCGCCGTCCTCAGAAAGACAGGGGCAAAGCCACTCGTAAAAATAATTATCGCCGTCCCATCCCTCATCACATACGCTCATGGCATCCTCCCCTGGGTTACTCCACGGCCGTGAAAGTGCTATTCTGAGAACTAGAGTGAACTATTGTTAACTGTTGAGATGGCAAGAACTGGCAAGAAGGCCCTTTGGGTGGGCAGGTTTCTGAGATGGACAAGGCCCTTTAGGTGAGCGAGGTCGAAAGGAGTGAGGATTTGTCTAATACAAACCACCATTTGTATAACCCCCCACTCCCTCGAACTAGGTTTACATAATGTATATTACCGGACATCCGCACAACTGCGATATTCCGCGTCCTTGAGCCATCCGTTGGGGTTCTGCAGCTGGGAGCGTCGTTATGGATGAGGGGTCGTTATGATAAGTGGACAATAATGTTATCTATTACAAGCCATCATTTGTAGAGGGCAAGCAGGCAGGCTTTGGACTGCTTCTCCCGAATGAATACGCCCGGCTTAGTGTGCATATCATGTGCTTCTCTTATCATACTCATAAGGATTGCTTATGATACATCCACTGTTCTACATCCTGACGTACTTCTGTTCTCTCCAGTCCTTACCCATTCGTTCTGTCATGATCCTGTCTACCTCTGCCCATGCTTGCTCTATGCGTTCCCGTACTGCCAGGGGTAGCGTCTCTATCGCCACTGTTGCCTCTATCGTTCCCAAGTGTGTCATGCTGCTCCTGCCCTCCACGTGCGGCCTAGTCCCCTGGCCTCGATGTGTGGTATTCCAGGTTCCCCCCATTCTGTTAGACCAGAACCGCCCGATATACTCACCCACCACTTGGGTGGTTCACCCAATGGCCTTGTCTTGGCGGCTTCGGTTAAGACCTTGCGCTTGCGTCCCAAGTAGTTTTGGTGCATTACCTGCGCCCGTCTCTTCTTCTTGCACTCTGGGTCATTGCACAACTTGGACTTGCGGACCCTACCCTCTATAGGCCGATGACATATAACGCACTTCCTTATGTACTGACCTATCCCACCACACTTCTCGCACTCTCCAACGGCGGTACTGTAAACGCATTCATCGACACACCAAGACTCCCTCTCGCCTTCGTCATGGCAACGTCCGCAGTACATCGCTTCACGACCGCACTCGGTAGTGGCATACCCATCCTCGATAGTATCCTCTTTGGCTGAGTGAAGCCTACCACCCTTACCCACGATACATTCCATGCTTCTCATCCTCCCCGGGTTGCGTGTCCTCAGTATCCCTTCACGACGAGCCTTGCCTCTAGTACGCGCTCTGTGAGTCCATGCTTCTCAGCAAATGAATCCCTGCCCAGTGTGTGCCATGAGTCGCCCGTGAGATTGTGATGCTCTCCGCACGTATGGAACATATTGACCGGGACTCTGGCGTGCTCATTGCCCCATGCGCCGCGGGTGAATATCTCGTGGGTTTGCGTAGCGGCTCTCATGCAGCCTGGTACTTCGCACTTGTCGACCAAGGCCATCACGGTGCAATCTCTATCTTGACCACGAGCAACTGTTCACGAAGAAGAACGCTCTTGACCGCTTCTGCAAGTTGGGTGTCGTCGAAGGCGAGGGTTAACTTGCCTCCGTTGCCGTTGCCCGATACTTTCAGGGCTGACGCCGTATCGTCGATCATGGCAAGGAAAGAGATTGAATCCATGTGACTCCGAGAGTTGATGGCTAACATCTTCAACAGAAAAGCCGCCCTTATAGACGGCTGAGTGTTCGCGTCCGGGTCCCTGTTCTAGAGCCGACCTGTCACGCACCCGGAGGGTTCTATAGCAATCAGAGCGGCTAACCCTCCGATTGACCAGAGTTTCATGTCGGGGCTGCTAGCGACCCTCGCCAGGGGAGATAGACCCCCCATGGAGCGAAGGCCACCCCGACAATCCCAACTGGATTTTTGCACCTGTTGCCCTAGTAGGACACGCACCCGTGGCTATTCACCAATGTTGCAGGGTTCGGGGTATCCGTGCTCCCCCTTGACATAAGCCGCGCCAGTTATGGATTCTCCAGTTTCAAAATAGGACTCGCAGTCACACCACCAGAGCCTCCAACAAAGCGCGGCATCGTCCAGCGGACCAGCTTCCCCGAGAATGTAGAGGATAAGATTCTTGAACTTGTCCTCATTAACCATGATCCTCCTCCAATTCGGCCGTTGCGTCGAAGATCGCCGTTGGCATCTCACCACTATCGCAGACAGTTGAAACCAGCCAAACGAGTGGCGCGAGTTCGGTCATGTGAATGGTAGCGTAGAGAGTGGGACTGGTATCCACGTTGAAACCTCATCACTAACACGAATTATTCATGCAAGTGCATAATATTCAGCTCCGTCAGGGGAGGCTAACGGAGCTTGGGGAGGAGATGATCGTCGCTCTATTGCCCGAGCGACAGGGCAAAGAAAAACGCCCTCGGGGGGCGTCGAGACACAGTTCTATAGACATTATCTTTTACAATACCCACTCTGTCAAGCGTCAGCACGACAACACCAACCCGAGACGGTGCAGGTTGAGCAATCCTCGTTCCCCGAACACTCGCGTATCA
>Ga0209429_10000216_pt1 | contig 42383 bp, 35 predicted proteins | sample BarGraNGADG00212_3_FD_184493 | JGI IMG/M metagenome (GOLD analysis project Ga0209429, IMG submission 184493) | Arctic peat soil microbial communities from Barrow, Alaska - Barrow Graham LP Ref core NGADG0004-212 (SPAdes) (version 2) | ecosystem: Environmental > Terrestrial > Soil > Wetlands >... | reverse complement strand
AAGCTTCTGAAAACGAACTGAAAGGTATCCTCGGCTACACCGAAGACAGCGTTGTTTCTTCCGACTTCATCCACGAAACCCGTACTTCTGTATTCGACGCCAACGCTGGTATCGCTTTGAACGGCAATTTCGTTAAACTGGTTAGCTGGTACGACAACGAGTGGGGTTATTCGAACAAAGTACTCGATTTGATCGCGCACATGGATAGCGTTAAGTAACTGCTCGCTCATCACGTATTTGAAAAGGGATCGGATTCGAAAGAATTCGGTCCTTTTTGTTTTGTATAAATATTCGGAGGTTGTATATTTGCCGGCACTAAAACGAATTCGTATGAAAATAAAATTGACTGTTGTGTTCGTGTTTGCGACATTGCTTTCTGTTCAGGCACAGAATGTGGATAAGGGTAAATTGATTGAAGTGCCGAAGAATAGTTTCTATGAGGATGTGATATTAAAGGATGTCAAGCATGTTGACAGTACACTCAATCCGGAAAAGCCAAAGATCAAGTACATCATGGATATGGCTGGGTTGAAATTGCCAAACAAAGTAGCCTTGTACAAACAGTTTTGGGTCAATCCGGTGATCTCGCAGGGCAATACTGGAACGTGTTGGGCGTTCAGCACCACTTCTCAATACGAAAGCGAAGTATATCGCCAATTCGGCAAAAAAGTAAAACTTTCTGAACTATATACGATTTATTGGGAGTATGTTGAAAAGGCCAGACGTTTCGTTGAGGAACGCGGCAATTCCCTGTTCGATGAAGGCTCGGAATCCAATGCGGTGGCTCGCATCAGCAAAGAATACGGAATGGTGCCACAGGAAGCATTCATAGGATTGCTCGATAATCGCATCTACCATACCCACGCCGACATGTTGAAGGAAATGATCGGCTATCTGAAGTCCGTCAAAGAAAACAATGTCTGGAACGAAGAGCAGGTGCTGGCAACCATTCGCAGTATTCTCAATCATTACTTAGGCGAACCGCCGGTCAAATTCAAGGTGGAAGGAAAGGACTATACGCCCAAAACGTATTTGAGCGATTACCTCAAGATCAATCCGGATGACTTCATCGAAGTGCTTTCGTACATGCAGAAACCCTATTGGGAAAAGGTGGAATACGAAGTGCCCGACAATTGGTGGCACAGTGCCGATTATTACAACCTGCCCCTGGATGACTTCATGAAATTGATTAAGTCGGCCATCCGTGGAGGTTATACCTTAAGCATTGGGGGAGACGTATCGGAAGCCGGCCTTTACAGAGATTCCCAATGTGGTGTCATTCCCGATTTCGACATCCCTTCAGCGTATATCAACGAGGATGCCCGTCAGTTCCGCTTCTCCAACAATACCACGACGGACGATCACGGTATGCATCTGGTCGGCTATCTGGAAAACTTTTATGGAGACGGTAAAGACTGGTTCCTCATCAAGGACTCCAGTGCCGGTTCACGCAACAACGATAAGAATGCGCCTGAATTCGGTTATTATTTCTTTAGCGAAGACTTCATGAAGCTGAAAATGATGGACTTCACGGTTCACAAGGATGTGCTGAAAGATGTCCTGGATAAGTTCAAGAAGTAAGCCTAATCGTTTGTAAACAAGTCTGTAAACGAGAACTTCAAGATCTCGAAAAGTCCTTTGTCACCCAGTTTCAGTTCGGGGATGACCAAAAGTGACATGAACGCCAGCGTCATAAAGGGTGCACTGAGTGGAGAACCCATTTTCTTGGCCATAGCATCGGCTTTTTCGTAAGCAGTGGCAATGGAAAGGCCGTCTCTGTCGGACATGAGTCCGCCCACTGGCAACGGCAGCAGCTCGGTCTTTTTACCGTCTACGGCGACGATGCCACCCTTGCATTCAATCAAGCGGTTGATGGCCGCAGCTATTTCCTTGTCTGAAACCCCTACCGCAACGATGTTGTGGCTGTCGTGTGCCACGGTGGAAGCGATGGCGCCTCGCTTCAGGCCAATGCCTTTGATGAAACCGATGGCCGGTTTCGCAGGGTGATAGCGGTTGTAAACTACCAACTTGAGGATGTCTTTTTCGGGATCGGACACGGCTGAACCCTTCTCAACAAGCGGTTCTGCGAGCATTACTTTTGTTTGGAGCTGACCATCTTCGGCCACGATTACCCGAATATGCTTGCCTGTTGGAGGAGCTTGAAGGTCATTGGCAGCAATTGGTAAAGCATTGAACTGGTTGATGGGTTCCGATGGCTCTGTGGCAAGGTAGCAGACAGTACCGTTTTCGGCTACCAAGGTGCCTCCGATCCAAGTTTGCAAAACTTTGAAATCCTTGATATCCTCGACCACTACGAAGTCAGCCCGGTCACCGTCCTGCAGCAGACCCACGTTCAGGTTGTAGTGGCGAATGGGATTCAGGGAGCAGCATCTCAATGCATCCAGCGCACTGTAACCTTTGGCCACGATCCGGCGCAATTGGTTGTCCAGATGGCCGTTTTTAATCAGATCGTCCGGGTGCTTGTCGTCCGAGCAAAACATGACCTTGTCGGCGTGGTCTTTAAGCAGCGGCATCAAGTCGTCCAAGTTTCGGGCAGCACTGCCTTCGCGAATCAATATGTTCATGCCCAGCGCCAGTTTCTCCTTGGCTTCGGCCAACGTCATGCACTCGTGGTCGGTTGAAATGCCCTCGTCCACATAGGTGCGCAAGTCGTCGCCGCTCAAGTTGGGCGCATGGCCGTCAATCGGTTTGTTAAATTCGCGGGCATACTTTAACTTGAGGAGCACTTGTTCGTCGCCCATCAGGATGCCTGGGAAATTCATCATTTCAGCCAAAAAATGGATATCGTCGCGTTTCAGTAGTGCTTTAACATCGGCAGCATTCAGTACAGCGCCTGAAGTTTCCACATGGGTGGCAGGTACGCAGGATGGGGCACCGAAATAAAATTTCAAGGGCGATTTTTTCCCGTCGTTAATCATGTAGTCGATGCCTGGAATCCCGCAAACATTGGCAATCTCGTGCGGGTCGCAGACGCAGGCCACAGTGCCATGGGGCAGGACTTGACGGGCGAATACGGATGGAATCATCATCGAGCTTTCGATGTGGATGTGTGCGTCGATGAGGCCAGGGATGAGGAATTGATCGGAGATCTCACAGGCAGGTTCGATGGAATTGATCCGACCGTGACTGTAGGTCACGATGCCGTCGAAAATGCGGTTGGACACTACGTCCACAATATGTCCGGAAATCGTTTTCATAGGAACTTCAATTAAAGGCAAATGTAGAAAAAAACGCGTACTTTTGTTCAAAAGACACCAAAAAATGAGCCTCCCATTAATTACCTTGCTCGGCCCCACGGCCTCCGGCAAAACCCATTTGGCAGTAAAGTTAGCTGCTGAACTCGATGCTGAGATCATCAGCGGCGATTCCCGTCAGGTGTATCGGGGCATGGACATAGGAACAGGCAAGGACCTGAGTGAGTACACGTTGGACGGCCGTCAAATCCCGTTTCACCTCATCGACATCGCCGATGCCGGTTACAAATACAACGTTTTTGAATACCAGCGTGATTTTTTAAAGGTTTGGAGTGAACTGAAAAGACCGGCCGTACTCTGCGGTGGCACTGGCCTTTATATCGAGTCTGTGCTGAAAGGTTACCGTTTAGTGCCAGTTCCGCCCAATCCGCTTTTGAGGGAAGAGTTGGAACGGAAATCGTTGGAGGAGCTGACAAACTTGCTGGCAACCTATAAGCAATTGCACAACAGTACCGATGTGGACACTGTGAAAAGAGCCGTACGCGCCATTGAAATCGAGGAATACTACCGTACCAATCCTTCATTAGACGCCTCCTTCCCAAAAATCGACAGCATCGTTTTCGGCCTTAACCTAGATCGCGAAATTCGTCGAGAACGCATTTCTCAACGGCTGAAATCGAGGTTGGACGAAGGCTTGGTTGCTGAAGTGGAAGCCTTGATTCAGAAGGGTATCCCCGTGGAAGATTTGATTTATTACGGCCTGGAATACAAATACCTGAGCCTCTACATCATCGGTGAGTTGACCTTCGACCAAATGTTCTCACAATTGGAAATCGCCATCCACCAGTTTTCCAAACGGCAGATGACTTGGTTCCGCGGCATGGAAACAAGGGGCATACAGATTCACTGGCTGGATGCGCTGGCACCTACCGAAGAAAATATTGAAAAAATGTTGAAGTTGATCAGCCCAGTCGGCTGATTTTGCGGAGCCTGTCCTCGTCGATGATCTTGATGCGGCGTCCGTCCATGGCGATGACGCGTTCGGACACGAACATGGAAAGCGTGCGGATGGCGTTAGAGGTGGTCATGTTGGACAAATTGGCCAGATCCTCGCGGGAGAGATAGACATTGATGGTTGCTCCATCTTCTTCCAGACCGTAATTGTCGCGCATGAAAATTAAGGATTCGGCCAAACGGCCCCGAATGTGCTTCTGGGTGAGGTTCACCTGACGGGCGTCGGAAACGCCCAGGTCAAGTGCTAATTGCTGGATGAAGAAAAAGGCCAGTGTATTATTTTGATGTATCAGTTGCAGTATCACCTCCTTGGGAATCATCACAATACTGGAGGTTTCAAACGCACAAGCGCTGGTGTTGTAATTACCATCGGCAAAAAATGCACGGTAGGCAAAGTAGCTGATGGGCTGCAAAATCCGGACGATTTGGTTTCGGCCACCCACGCCTTCTTTGTAAATCTTCACTTTGCCACGAATCACGCTCATCATGTGGGTAGGTTTATCTCCCTCATAATGAATGATTTCGTTTTTCTTGAAGGTCTGTACCTGGAAGTTGGACTTGAGATATTCCTGCTCGTCCGGTGTCAGTGCCTGCCAAATATCTGTCAAACTTTCCAGATCTTTCGTTTCCGATATTGACTGCCTTTTAACCATTTACTTGTTATAAAACATACTTTTACAACGCAAAAATAGGCTAAAAATTAGAAAAAACAATAAAATGGGAGTTTTTTGCTAATTTTGTAGCTTAAACAACGATTGAATCATGACAAGCTTAAGGCACCTCGACACTACGGCCATTCTTTTGATCCATTGCCCCGACCAAAAGGGCATTCTGGCTGCCGTGACCGACTTCATCAACGTCAACAAAGGAAACATCATTTACCTCGACCAACATGTGGATCGCAAGGCTGGTGTGTTCTTCATGAGGGTGGAATGGGAACTGGAGCAGTTCACCATTCCTACCGAAAAAATTGAGGAATTCTTCAATACGCTGTACGCTCTGAAATACCAGATGAACTTCCGCCTCTATTTCGGCAATCAAAAACCGAAGATGGCCATTTTCGTCTCCAAAATGTCGCATTGCCTGTTCGATTTGCTGGCGCATTACAGTTCCGAAGACTGGAACGTGGAAATTCCCTGCATCATTAGCAATCATGCGGATTTGGAACCCATCGTGGCCCACTTCGGCATACCCTTCCACCATTTTCCCATAACGAAGGATAACAAGGAACAACAGGAAGTGCGTGAACTGGAACTTTTGAGTTCTTACGGCATTAATTTCATTGTGTTGGCGCGGTACATGCAGATTATTTCGGACGATTTCGTGGCTAATTACCCGAACCGTATCATTAATATCCACCATTCCACACTGCCCGCATTTATTGGAGCAAAACCTTATCATGCAGCCTACGAACGGGGCGTGAAAATAATCGGGGCAACCAGTCATTACGTGACAGCCGACTTGGACGCAGGTCCCATCATCGAGCAGGATGTGGCCCGTATATCGCACAAGGATACTGTAGAAATGCTAGTTCATCGCGGTCAGGACATCGAGAAAATCGTATTGTCCAGAGCGGTCGAAAAGCATATTGAACGTAAGATATTGGTGTATCAGAACCGAACCGTCGTTTTTAATTAAAGCTGAAGTGGACGTAACCATCATCAAATACAATGCAGGCAACATCTATTCCGTCGTGCACGCGTTGCGCCGCATCGGAATCGAGCCAATCGTCACCGACGATAAGGAGCGCATCCTTGCTGCCGATAAAGTGATTTTTCCAGGCGTGGGAGAGGCTTCGTCCACTATGGCGTACCTGCGGGAACATAAACTGGATCAGCTTATTACCGATTTGAAACAACCGACATTAGGCATCTGTGTTGGTTTGCAGCTGATGTGTCGCAGTTCGGAGGAGGGCAACGCTAAATGCCTCGGGATCTTCGACACCGAGGTGAAACGCTTCATTTCCAGTAACCCTGCCGACAAAGTTCCCCAAATGGGTTGGAATACCATCAGCAATCTGAAGACCAGCCTTTTCAGCCCTGAAATGGAAGACCAGTACGTTTATTACGTGCACAGTTTCTATGCTGAACTCTGTGCCCAGACCATTGCGGTGACCGATTACCTGCAGCCTTATAGTGCCGCACTTCACCGCGACAACTTTTACGCCACCCAGTTCCACCCCGAAAAGAGCGGAGACTTGGGCGAGCGCATTCTTAAAAATTTCATTGCAATCCGCTGATGGACATCATACCTGCCATAGACCTCATCGATGGTAAGTGCGTCCGCCTTTCCCAAGGCGACTACGACCGCAAAATCGTTTATAACGAGAACCCGCTCGAAGTGGCCAAGATGTTTGAGAACCACGGCATTACGCGCTTGCATCTCGTTGATCTGGACGGTGCCAAGGCGCATCACATCGTGAATCACAAGGTGTTGGAAACCATTGCCGCCAAGACCAAGCTCATTATCGATTTCGGCGGTGGCCTCAAAACGGACGACGATTTGCGCATCGCTTTCGAATGCGGCGCACGGATGATTACCGGTGGCAGCATTGCCGTCAAGTCACCCGAGGTCTTCGAATCCTGGATTTCCAAGTTCGGGGCTTCTAAAATAATTTTGGGCGCAGACGTCAAGGATGAAAAAATAGCTGTAACGGGTTGGACGGAGGATACCGACCTAAAACTGCTTCCTTTTCTCGAAAACTACACGCTGAAAGGCATCACCAAAGTCATCTGCACGGATATCGCGAAAGATGGCATGTTGCAGGGTGCTTCGGTGGAACTGTATAAAAAAATACTACAAGCTTTCCCCAAGATGTACCTCGTTGCCAGCGGTGGCGTGAGCAATATTAAGGACTTGGAAGTGTTGGCCGAAGCAGGCCTTCCCGCCGTTATTTTTGGCAAAGCCATATACGAAGGTCGCATCGCAATGAAGGATCTAGAATGTTTTAAGTAGCGAGTGCAGAGGCGAAGCTTGCTTCGACTTTGCCGAGTCACGAAAAACAACTGTTTAGAATAAACGAACCATTTTTAAGCTAAATCCGATGCTCGCAAAAAGAATTGTCCCTTGCCTCGATGTAAAAGACGGAGAAACCGTAAAAGGCATTAACTTTGTAAACTTCCGTCAAGCCGGCGACCCCGTCGAGCTGGGTGCGGAATACAGCCGTCAGGGTGCTGACGAACTGGTTTACCTGGACATCACGGCATCGCACGAAGGCCGCAAGACCTTTACCGACATGGTGAAACGCGTCGCTGCCAAAGTGAGCATTCCGTTCACCGTAGGCGGAGGCATCAACGAACTCAAAGACGTGGACCGACTGCTGAACGCGGGAGCCGACAAGGTTTCCATCAATTCGGCCGCCATCCGCAACCCAAAGCTCATCGACGAGATTTCCCGCAACTTCGGCGCGCAAGTCTGCGTGGTCGCCATCGATGCCAAACTGGAAGCCAACGGCGAGTGGGTGTGTTACCTCAATGGAGGCCGCATTCCAACTGAATATACGCTGTTCAAGTGGGCTAAGGAAGCCCAAGAACGCGGTGCCGGCGAAATTCTCTTCACCAGCATGTCGCACGACGGCGTGAAGACCGGTTACGCCAACGAAGCATTGGCCCGTTTGGCCGAAAGCCTTTCCATTCCCATCATCGCTTCGGGCGGGGCAGGCGAGATGTCGCATTTCCGTGACGCTTTCACCCTTGGGAAAGCCGATGCAGCACTGGCCGCCAGCGTTTTTCACTTCGGAGAAATGACCATTCCCGATTTGAAAAGCTATTTGAAAACCGAAGGCATAGTAATTCGATAATCAACAACACAACAATATGGATTTAGATTTCAGCAAACTCAACGGACTGGTTCCTGCCATCATTCAGGATGCCGTATCAGGTAAGGTCCTCATGCTGGGCTTCATGAACGAAGAAGCACTGGCCAAAACCGTGGAGATCGGTCAAGTTACCTTTTTTAGCCGGACAAAAAACCGCCTTTGGACCAAAGGGGAAGAAAGCGGCAACTTTTTGAACGTGGTTTCCATCAAGGAAGACTGCGACAAGGACACCCTGCTCATCCAAGCCAATCCGGTGGGACCCGTTTGCCACGAAGGCTGGGACACTTGTTTCAACGATACGAACAAACCCGATGGTTTTGCCTTCCTAAAATATCTGCAAGACTTTATTGATCAGCGCTATAAGGAAATGCCGGAAGGCTCCTATACCACCTCCTTATTTAAAAGCGGCATTAACCGCATGGCTCAGAAAGTGGGCGAGGAGGCGGTCGAAACCGTCATCGAGGCCACCAACGGCACCGAAGAAGGCTTCCTGTACGAAGCCTCCGACCTGGTGTATCACCTTATCGTACTGCTCACCAGCAAAGGCTATCGCTTGGACGACCTAGGGTTGGAACTCAAAAAACGACATAAATAAACTCGAATCATGGAAGACGATGTATTGATCAAATACGTGGATGTCACGGTAAGCCACGAGGACCAGAATATTCTGGAAAATGTTACATTCGAAGTTCGCAAAGGTGAATTCGTGTACATCAACGGTCGGGTGGGTTCAGGTAAGAGCAGCTTGCTCAAAACCTTGTACCACGACCTGCCGGTTACCCAAGGCAGCGCCACCATCTTTGAATACGACCTCACAGACATGCATTTGCACGATGTGCCCGAACTCCGTCGCCGCATCGGCATCGTGTTTCAGGATTTCCAACTTTTGAGTGACCGTACTGTGGATGCCAACCTGCAGTTCGTCCTTCAAGCCACCGGTTGGAAAAACAAAGCTGAAATCCAGGACCGCATCAGCGACGTGCTGCGCCACGTGGGTATGAGCGAAAAAGGTTTGAAAATGCCCCACGAACTCTCCGGCGGCGAACAACAACGCATCGTCATGGCCCGTGCTCTGCTTAATTCCCCGGACATCATCCTGGCCGACGAACCCACTGGAAACCTTGATCCAGAGACTGGGGCTTCCATCGTGGAACTTCTGCACAACATTCAGGAATCGGGCACCACCGTAGTGATGAGCACGCACAATACCAACCTGATACAGAGCTATCCCGGCCGCGTTCTGAAATGCGATAACGGTCGCTTGATTGAATAAAATATCGTAACTTTGTACTGTTTATTAGAACCTCAAAAAATATACTAAAATGAAAGTGCTGAAGTTTGGTGGTACTTCCGTAGGGTCCGCCCAAAGAATGAAAGAAGTATCCAATCTCATCCTCGACGGTCAGAAGAAAATCGTGGTCCTGTCGGCTATGTCTGGAACAACCAACACCTTGGTGGAAATCTCGGAATACTTGTATAAACGCAATCCGGATGCCGCCAACGAAACTATCAACAAGCTGGTGCTCAAATATGAAGGTGTAATTGACGAACTGTACGCCTCGTCTGAATTCAAGGCCAAGGCTAAAGAAATCGTGGAAGCGCATTTCAACCATATCCGTAACTACACCGGTAATCTGTTCACCCTTTTTGAAGAAAAAGTGGTGCTGGCACAAGGCGAATTGCTTTCTACCAACCTGTTCACCAACTACCTGCTGGAACAGGGCGTGAAAGCCGTATTGCTCCCCGCTCTCGAATACATGCGCGTGGACAAGAACGGTGAACCCGATACCGATTACATCAAGGAAAACCTGGCCAAACTGCTGGAAAAATACCCCGATGCCGATATTTTCATCACCCAGGGTTTCATTTGCCTGAACGCCTATGGCGAAATTGACAACCTGCAACGTGGCGGAAGTGACTATTCGGCTTCCATTGTCGGCGCAGCCATCAAGGCGGATGAAATCCAGATCTGGACCGACATTGACGGCATGCACAATAACGATCCCCGCATCGTGGATAAGACGGCCCCGATATCGCACCTGCATTTCGAAGAAGCCGCTGAACTGGCTTATTTCGGTGCAAAAATTCTGCACCCGACTTGCATTCTGCCTGCCAAACTGGCCAACATTCCAGTTCGTCTGCTCAACACCTTACAGCCCGATGCTTTCGGCACCCTAATTTCCAATAAGACTGAAAAAAGCAAGATCAAGGCCGTAGCTGCCAAAGACGGCATTACTGCCATCAAGGTCAAATCTGGCCGCATGCTGCTGGCTTACGGTTTCCTCCGCAAGATATTTGAAATCTTTGAAAGCTATCAAACTCCCATCGATATGGTTGCCACTTCCGAAGTCGGTGTTTCCCTGACCATCGACAAAAGCAAGAACCTACAGGAAATCATCGATGAACTGAAAAAATTCGGTACTGTCACCGTGGATACCGACATGGTTATTGTTTGCGTTGTGGGCGACCTGAAAATGGAAAATGTTGGTTTCGAAACCCTTGTGCTGCAGGCAGTCAAGGATATCCCTGTCCGCATGATTTCCTACGGTGGCAGCAATTACAACATTTCCCTGCTGGTGAAATCTGCCGATAAGAAGCGGACCATGCAGGCACTCAGTGATCATCTTTTCAATAACTAAAAAATGGATCAAAAAGGAACGTTCCCTGTGGCGAAACTCGCCCAACTGGAAACCCCGTATTACTATTACGATACCGAAGTGCTGCACCGCACGCTTCAAACCGTCACTTCCGAAGCCGGTAAGTACGATTTTCACGTTCATTATGCGCTGAAATCCAATGCCAACGCACGGATTCTCAATATCATCAACAGTTACGGGCTTGGTGCCGACTGCGTAAGCGGCGGCGAAGTCCGTGCAGCCCTCGAAGCAGGTTTTCCTGCCTCCAGAGTGGTTTTTGCCGGCGTAGGCAAGGCTGATTGGGAAATCAATTTCGGCCTCGAACACGATATTTTCTGCTTCAATGTGGAATCCATTCCGGAACTGGAAGTCATCAATGAATTGGCCGAAGCCCAGGGTAAAGTGGCTCGTATCGCCCTGCGCATCAATCCGAATGTACAGGCTGACACTCACCATTACATCACCACCGGCAAGGAAGAAAACAAATTTGGCATCGCCCTTTGTGATTTCGATAAAGTGGTGGATGTAGCCTTAAAAGCCAAGAATATCAAACTGATCGGTATCCATTTCCACATTGGTTCCCAGATTTTGGAGTTGAACAACTTTGCCGGCCTTTGTAGTCGTGTGAATGAACTTCAGGACCAACTCGCCAAGCGCAACATTACCTTGGAACACATCAATGTGGGCGGCGGACTGGGTATTGATTACCACTATCCGACCAGAAATCCGATACCGGATTTTGCCGACTACTTCAAGACCTTCAAAAGCATGCTGAAACTTCGCGACGGTCAAACCTTGCATTTTGAACCGGGACGTTCCATCACCGGGCAATGTGGAAACCTGATTACCAAGGTTCTCTATATAAAGGAAGGCGTCAATAAGAAATTTGCCATAGTCGATGCCGGTTTCACCGAATTGATTCGCCCGGCACTCTATCAGGCGTATCACAAGATTGAAAACATCACTTCCGAACTGCCCGTCGAAAAATACGACGTGGTGGGTCCCATTTGTGAATCGTCCGACTGCTTCGGCAAGGATGTGGAACTGAACGGCTCCAAACGCGGTGATATCATTGCCTTGCGTTCAGCCGGAGCGTATGGGGAGATTATGGCTTCGCAGTACAATCTGCGGAAGCTGCCGAAAGCATATTTTTCTGATCTTATATAAAAGATGGAATGGTTTCAATGGTCTGTCACTGAATGGATTCTTGCTGGCGCAATGGGATTGTTCCTGCTTGTTCAATTGTATATTTACTTTGTCTTTTTTTACGGCGTACCCCGTTTTGCCAAGCGGATCAATTCCGGTAAAATTAGCCTTGCCCAGCAACAGCCACCAGTTACTGTCATCATCACCACGCGTGACCAGGAAACGATTCTGGCCAAACAATTGCCCTTGATTCTTGAACAGGAGTACCCTGAGTTTCAGGTCGTTGTGGTCAACGATGCTTCTTCCGACGATACGGATGAGTTGCTCAAGCAGCTGGCCTTGCAGTATCCGCATTTGTACCACACGTTTATTCCTGAAGGCGTTCAAAGCATCAGTTCTAAAAAGATGGCCCTGACTGTTGGCATCAAAGCTGCCAAATATGACTTCCTGCTATTCACCGAAGCCAACTGCCTGCCGTCCGGAACCCACTGGATTGCTTCCATGATGCAACAGTTCACGCCCGGCATTTCCATAGTTTTGTCGTACAGCCGCTACGAAACCATCAAGGGTGTTTTCAAGAAACTCATCGCCTACGACAACTTGTTTCAAGGGATGCGCTATTTGGGACTGGCCGCTGTTAAAAGACCGTATATGGGCATCGGTAGGAATCTAGCCTATCGTAAGGAGCTGTTCTTCAACCAAAAAGGCTTTGCCTCTCATTTGAATCTGTTCTCAGGCGAAGATGATTTGTTCATTTCAGATGTGGCCAAGGGCTCCAACACCCGCGTGGAAGTATCCCCTGCTGCCGTGATGAACATTGTTACTGAGGACGTTAAGTCCCATTGGAAAGAAACCCGTATCAACCAGATTTATACATCTTCCTATTACAAGCCGATGGCGAAGTTTCGCACGGGTATGGAGATTTTCTCCCGTTATGCCTTTTATGCACTCTTCATCACCATACTGGTTTTTAGTCTGGTCAATTGGAACCTGTCTTTGCTGATTATGGATGGCGTGTTTTTCCTGTTCCGTTTCATCGTTCAGATGGTCGTCATCAATCGCACTGCCAAAACGCTGAATGATAAGCGTTTCTATATTTCCATCCTGTTTTTCGACCTGCTCCTGCCATTTTACGTTTTACTCCTTCGCTTCGACAAGATGTTTCATCGGAGGAAATCGTACACCAGACAGATTTTGCATTAAGTCGTGCTGGCGCCCTTCAAAATACGTACTCCCGAATGGTCGGTACCAGGCGTGCATGCTTGCACCCTCCTGACCGCCTACGAAGACGGTTCGCCCGTGTCCTTTAGCTTCCATACCGCCTTGGGCGCCTCCTGCCGTTCAAAATTGCAGGAACTTCTTTTACCGGCTGAACCCATTACCTGGCTTAAGCAAGTCCATGGCGACACCATACTGAAATTGCCACAACCGGGTCGTCCCGAAGCGGATGCGACCTATACGTTTTGTAAAAACACAATTTGTGTCGTACAGACCGCAGACTGCCTCCCAGTAGTCTTCGCCCGTAAAGATGGCACCGCCGTCGGTGTGGTTCATGCCGGTCGTCGGGGTATCGAGAACGGTCTGCTGGAGAAAATGGTCAGTCAATTGGGCAACCCTTCTGAACTGTTGGCTTGGATAGGCCCAGGCATCGCGGCCGAAAGCTACCCCGTTTCCACTGAGATGCGGGAACATTTCCTGAAAAACAACCCCGACTGGTCCTTTGTTTTTGAGGAAGGTGCTACCGACCAGTTCCACATGGACCTTCAAAAAATTGCTTGGATGCAATTGCTGCGTTCCGGTATCCTTCCCGAACATCTTTCAGGCGCCCAATGGAACACCTTCACCGACCCGCTGCTGCATTCCGCCCGCCGCGATGGGGAAGCGTCCGGACGAATGGCGACGTTGGTTTGGATGGATTAAAATATACATAGTTGCACACATAATTGAAATAAATAGTGATAACTATGTAAAATATGTTATATTTGCATCGATTATAACCTCGATGTATGAAAAGGATTTCCCAATTTGGCTCTGTTCCGATAGACGCTTCCGTTCTTAAATCCGTCTATTCCGACTATGGTTTCCCAGGAAATAAGATTTCACTGTTGGAACAAAGCGGAAACTTGATTCGATTGAAAAGAGGACTTTATGCCGTCTCACCAGACGTTTCCGGACAAACGCTTTCCCTTGAACTCATTGCCAATCATTTATACGGTCCCTCTTATGTGTCCATGGAATATGCGTTGAGCTATTATGGCCTCATACCCGAACGCGTTTTTGAAGTGAAGTCCATGACCTCCAAGAGGAGTCGCCAATTTGTCAACGAACTTGCCATTTTCAGTTACATCGAAATCCCTGACGACTATTTTCCCATCGGCATCAGACAGGTCAGCACCACGCAAACCTTCCTGATCGCTTCCCCCGAAAAGGCGCTTTGTGATCTGATTGCTTACACGCAAGGCTTACGCATTCAATCACATAAGGGTATGATTCAGTACCTGGAAGAAGATATTCGGTTTGACACTGCTGAATTCGCTCAATTTGACGTTGAATTGATTCGACAGTGTGTTGAATTCGGTAAAAAGAAACGAGAATTGTCCATCCTTCTAAAACTTTTGGAAAAATGAACATCTTCGACCAAATGATATCGCGTTATGAGATCAAATCCGATTTCGATCGGCTGAATGCGCTCCATGAAATCATGCAGGAAATAACCCTTGCCGGCTTGTACCGCAGTGGTTTTTTTGAGAAAGCCGCATTTTATGGCGGTACTTGCTTGCGGATATTTCATAATTTACCACGATTTTCTGAGGATTTGGATTTTTCACTGGTGGCAAAAGGTGAACCTTTTCAGATTGAAGATTATTTTCCTGCCATCGTATCTGAATTCAAGATGCTTGGACGTGACGTGGAACTCTCCAAAAAGCTGAAAAGTGGATTCGGAAAGGTTGAATCGGCCTTTTTGAAGGATCAAACAGATTTGTATGACCTCTCGCTCAAGTCTGACAAAAAAGTGCGGATAAAGATTGAAGTCGATACCAATCCACCCCTGAGCTTTGATACAGAGCAGAAACTCCTTTTGCAGCCCTTTTCGTTTATGACCCGATGTTTTACCTTGTCCCACTTATATGCAGGAAAAATGCATGCACTGGTGTACCGCGCGTGGCAGAATCGGGTAAAAGGACGTGACTGGTACGATTTTGAGTGGTATGTCAGGAACGAAGTTCCACTAAACTTCAATCACCTACAAGTCCGGATCAAAGAGTTTAATGGTTTGGAAATGAGTAAAGAAACGTTTCAATCTATTTTGAAAGAGCGATTGGCATCCACCGATATTGAAAAAGTAAAAAGGGACGTTGCACCGTTCTTGAAAAATACAAAGGAATTGGATATTTGGTCAAACGATTATTTTTTACTGTTATCTGACCGAATTCGATATCAATAAAAAATATGCTATGAAAACACCCGGTTTGCCTGTTTCCAAAGACGCGATTCAGGTTCGCGCTTCCGGAAGGTTTGACAAAGAATTTCGAATTCGGAAAAATGATGTGTATATGTTGGTGTTGAAATAGTTATCTTTACAATCCCAAACGCTTTACAAATCATGAAAAACGCCATTCTACTGACCTTGATGTGTGTGCTGACATTAACCGCTTCAGCACAAATTCCAAAGGAAGCCTATGATTTGACCAACAGCCTGTACGATTTATGGCGAACTTCTCCCAAGGAAAAAGCCGTGGATGCCTCCGTTAAGCTGAATAAACTCTATCAGCCGTTTCTGATCGACAATCTTCACGATAATCTGTCCCAGATGCTTCAGGATCGTACGAATAAAAATCCTCAAGACTACCTGAAAGCTTTGTGGGATCTTCAAGACCCGTCCATAAGAAGTCTTATTGAGCCGATGTACATCTGGAATCAGTCCTTCGAATTGCACTCTATGGCGGAAGCCTCAACAACCCTTCAAACCTATTATGCACTATTGAAAGATAGTTCCAATATCAAGGCGAAAACCGAGCTTTATGGCTTGCTTATCCTTAAGAATCTGGCGCAAAAGAAGCTGGTTCCGGCAGAATTGCAGACGAAAGTCTTAGATAAAATCATCGCCAACCTGCAGCAATATCCCTACATCGATACGCCCGGCCCCCTTTACAGTCAAATCGTTCAGCGGGGTTGGCACCGATACCTGCTGGCTTACAGCATGTATTTAAAATATCGCACCGAGGGCGAGAATCCTGAATGGCTGAAAGCTGCTGCTATATATAGTCCGGATGTCACGGACATGCAACGTCGCGATGGTTATTTTTACGATGCCTATTTGCTGGAAGGCGACAACAAAAATGTTGGGTTTCAATCCAAATACATCAGTTACCTGGAAAAAAACAAGCTTTTCAAGGAGGAATTGGAGTTGTTGCTGGAATCGGCTTATGGTGTACCAGTATATAACAACATTCAGAAAATCAAGGATTTCCTGCCCCTGCATCCCGAAATGGAAGAATATAAGATCCTTTGGAGCCGTTTCGTCAACAGCAAGATGCAACAAGCTCCTGCCATTCATGTTTCATACGGTACTGATACATTGGACTTCACTAAAAGCCGCGACACGTGGACGCTCATTGATGTCTGGGGAACCTGGTGTTCACCCTGTTGCAAGGAATTACCCCACCTGAATGAGGTTGCCAACAAATACAACAGCCTGTCAGGTTCGTTAATACGTCTCCGTACATTTTCCTACTTTTCCACCAATTTGAAGGAGTTCATGTCCAAAAACAGCTACACGTTTCCAGTGGCTGAAATTGCGGATGAGGTAACCAAACCTTTTGGCATAAACAGTTATCCGACCAAACTATTCGTTTCGCCCGACAATAAATTCTTGGTGATTCCTTTCAATGTCAACTGGGAGGAATACATGCGGAATTATTGCAACATCGAATGATAGCCTTGCTTACCGCTGGTGCACCAATAACAAGGTGCCCAAACCATCGACACTAAATTGGGACGGAAAGCGCTCCCGGCATTAAACGCTCCATTTGTAGGGGGTACCCTACAAGCCATTACGACTTTCAGACGTAGAGTTTCATCCATTCCCTTTCAAAGGGATCCAAAACGGGTCTTTATCTTTAGGGCATTCAACAGTAACTACTAAAACTCGAAGATATGAACGGAATGGAGACCTTAGTGCAATCGAAAGCATTTAAGAAATTAACAGAGAAGCTGTATGGTTTTGGAGCTTCAGTTGTCGTGCTTGGCGCACTTTTTAAATTGGAGCATTGGACAGGCGCGGATTACATGTTGACAGCCGGACTAGTTACTGAAGCCGTCATTTTCTTCTTTTATGCATTCAATTCGGAAACGGAACCCGAAGCCGTCAATGCCGAGGTTGTTGAAAGTCAGCAAGCGCGATTTGATAGTGTAAACTCCTTTCAATCCAATCAGCAACCCGCAGCCCTCACTGGTGAAGGTTTTTTCGCCCTTTCCAATTTTGATAAAATGCTTTCTGAAGCCGAAATCACGCCCCGAATGCTCCAGGAATTGGGTATCGGTATGCGGAAACTGGGCGAAACAGCTTCAACGATGAATTCCATGGGCGATGTGTCCTTTGTCTCCAATCAATACATGAAGACCATCAAATCGGCGGATGTGTCCCTTGCCAAACTTTCAAGAAGCTACGAAGATACCATCTCAAAAGTGACGTCCAAGACCGTATTCAAATTTAAAAGCATTGCAAACTCGCTAACAGTCATTGAGGATGAGGCCATGACCTATCAACGGAATATGAAATCCATCAATCGTAGTCTTTCCGATATGAGTACCGTCTATATGTTGCAAAAGCGCGAAGCAGCCGAATATTTAAACGATATGGCTGAAACAGCCGCCGACACCAGAAGGTACCGCGAAGAGATTAAGAAACTCAATGAGAATCTGTCAGCGTTGAACAATGTGTATGGTGGTATGTTGAATGCGATGAAGTCTTAGCAAGCCATTTCCCCCGCATTCTTCTTGGCTGACAACAAATTGTAGGCCCCTTTCACCACCACCTTCAATCCTTTAGCTTCCATGCCGGCAGGCAATTGAACTTCTACGAAACCACCTTCGCTGACACCCTTTTGCACTTCCACCATCCGGTATTCCGTGAAGGCTTTGCCACCTTCGGTCTTGTCTTTTTCGAACAGGAAGATGTAGTTCTTGTCTTCGAAACTCACGACTGCCTCCAAGGGCAAGGCGGTAACCTTTTGACCTGAAACTTCGATGATGGCGTTCACGTAGGTGCCAGGCAGGAGGTTTTTACATTTTCCACAAACCGTGGCATAGACTTTGTAGTTCTTGTCGGCGTTGATGGATTTGGCTGTCTGATAGATGGTTGCATCGTGTTCCTCGGTTTCGTCGTTGATGAGGAAATGGAGGTGCTGGCCAACCAAAACCTTATTGGCATCTTTTTCGAACAGGGTCAGTTCCAAAAAGAGCTGGTCGCTGTTGACGAGTTCGAACAACACGTCGGTGGGTGAAACCGATTTGCCGATGCTTACGTTAACTGCTTTGAGGAAACCTGAGATGGGGGAAACCACGTTGGCGGTACTGGTGATGTTGTCTGCCGTCAGCTTGCTTGCCTGAATGCCGATGAGGCGGAGTTTCTGTTCCATGGCACGCATCTGCGCCTTCAGAATTTTGTAGTCGCTGGTGACCTGCTGCATGTTCTTTTGAGAGGTGGCATCGCTTTTGTACAAGTCGGACTGGCGATTGAAATCGGCTTCAGCAAACTCGAACTTGCTTTTGACTTCGAGGTAATTCTGTTGCAAGTCTATGAACTCGGGGTTCTCAATGATGGCTAAAACCTGCCCTTTGCGTACCGGTTTGCCCGGCATCAGATTGGTACTTTTGATGTAGCCGCCCATGGGGGCTGAAACCGTAGCCATGCTGTTGGGAGCGACCGCCACGACTCCGTTTACCTTGAGGGTGCCGCTCATGGAACGAAGCTCCAGGGCGCCGGTTTGAATGTTCGCCAGTTTGATCTGGTCGGCACGCATTTCGACGATGTTCTCCGGAATGACTTCTTCCGTGGTTACCTCGGCTTTTTTGCCACCGTTGCAGGAGATAAGTGCAAGTAAAAGGAAAATGCTGTATTTTTTCATAATTAGTATAGTTGACCGGTGAGGTATTGTAGTTGAATGATGGTTTGATTGAGGCCGTATAAGGCTTCGAGGTAGTTTTTTCGAATGTCGGAAGCCCGGCTCAGACTCAATACGTAGTCGAGGTAGTTCAGGCTGCCCGCCTTATAGTTGAGCGTGGATTGGTCTACAATCATCAGGGCTTCGGGAACGGCCTGTTGCTCGTAATAGGCAACACTGTTTTTGAAGGTCGAGGCATCCTGCAGAAGCTCGTCGTAACTGCTCTTCAACGATTTTCTGAAGTTGTCAGAGTTGGTTCGTGCTATGGCCTCGCTGATGCCGGCTGCCTTGATTTTGGCCGTATACGGCGCTGCCCAAAGCGGGAGGGTGATGCCGGCTTGAATGCCGCTGAACCGGTATCCGTTGCGGAAGGCGCCGCCGTTGGCATCCAGCGTTCCGTCGATGGTCTGGTTAAAGTATCCGATGCTCAGGTCGGGCAGCATTCGGCTGCGTTCCAACTTCTTTTCGGAGCGCGACAGTTCCACTTCCTGCTCTGCCAAGCCCAGCGAGGGGTGCTGAGCAAGGGCTTCTGCCGAAGGCGTGAACGGAATCTGTATCAGGACAGTATCGGCGGTTGAAACGGTCAGGGACGTGTTCAGCAATGTTTGCAGTTTGCGATTGCATACCGTGATGTCGGCGGAAGCCTGCCTGGATTGGTTCTTGATTTCAAGTGCCTGCGAACGGGCGGTCATCTTTTCAAGCGAACCGGTTTCACCGCTTTGAGCCCTTGCCGTGGCCGCTTTCTGGAATCCTTCGAACAGTTGGTCCTGCTCCTGTAAAAGCGTTTTTAAAGCGTGTAGATAGGCCAGTTGCCAGTAAACCTGCTTCACCTGGGTGGCGATTTCCAACTGCGAAACCTTTTGTTGCCACTCGCTGCTCTTGATTTTGGAGTCGGCGAGCTTGCGCTGGTTGATGTACACCGTCGGAAAGGCGAACGATTGGGAAACGGTGAGCCCGTTGTCCTTGGTGGCCGAGTTGAACTGCCCGTACTGCCCTTCAACGGACGTTTTTCCGATATCGACGGAAGCGCCTTTCAATGCCCGTTGCAGATTGACTTCCAAGCCGGAGGAACGCACGGTCAGGTTGCTGTCCAACGCCATTTTGATGGCCTGGTCGCAACGAATCTGTTGTGCTTGGGCGGTTGTGATGCCTAAAAGCAAGACCAAAAGGGTCAAGACTTTCCGCTTCAGCCGGAACGAACGTTGCGAAAAGAGCACATAGAATACCGGTAATATGATCAATGTCAATAACGTGGCTGAAATCAATCCGCCAATGACAACGGTTGCCAACGGTTTTTGCACTTCCGCTCCTGCTGAAGTCGACAATGCCATGGGCAGGAAGCCGAGCGACGCCACCGCCGCCGTCATGATGACAGGCCGCAAACGGGTATGCAGGCCCTGTTTCACACGCGCCACAATATCGGTGTAGCCTTCCCGCTCCAGTCGGTTGAATTCAGCAATCAACACAATCCCGTTCAGCACGGCGACCCCGAATAAGGCGATAAAACCAACTCCGGCTGAAATCGAGAAGTCCATGCCTCGCATCCATAAGGCCAGAATGCCGCCGATGGCCGACATGGGCACGGCCGTGTAAATGAGCAGCGTCTGTTTCACCGAATGGAAGGTGAAATACAAAAGGACGAAAATGAGGAGCAAGGCCACCGGAACGGCGATTAATAGCCTATTTTTGGCAGCTTCCAGATTCTGGAACTGTCCGCCGTAGGTCACATAATACCCGGTTGGCAGATGGATTGCCTGATCGATTTTACCGGAAACCTCAGCGATGACACTCTGTACATCGCGGTTTCGGACGTTGAAGCCCACCGTGATGCGGCGTTTGGTATCCTCGCGTGAAACCTGTGCAGGACCGGAACGGATAGACACGTCGGCCACCATTTCAATCGGAATCTGACCGCCGTTGGGCAACACGACCGACAAATCTTTCACGTCTTCAAGGCTCTTGCGGTAATCCTTGTCCAGGCGGACCACCAAACCAACGCGCTTCTCTTCGTCGAAAACGACACCAGCCTGACTGCCTGCAAAAGCGGTTCGCAGCACGCGGTTCACATCGTCCACGGAAAGCCCGTATTGCGCTAGGCGGTCGCGGTCATAGGTCACCTGCACCTGTTCCAGACCGGTCACTTTTTCCACGTTGATGTCTTCGACGCCCTTGACACTCTTAATGATGCGTTCAACCTGGGCAGCGTTGTCTGCCAGCGTCGACAAGTCGTCCCCGAAAATCTTGATGGCGATATCCTGCCTAGACCCTGAAGTCAATTCATTGAAACGCATCTGAATGGGCTGTTGGAACTCGAACTTCACGCCAGCCAGCGGAACCAAGGCTTCCTCCATTTTGGCCACCAATTCCTCGCGGGTTTTGGCAGAAGTCCATTCATCCTTGTCCTTCAACGTGATGATGTAGTCGCCTGTTTCCATGGGGGTTGGGTCGGTCGGTATTTCGCCCGCGCCGATTTTGCAGACGGCGTGCTTGATTTCTGGAAAGGTTGAGAGCAAAATCTTGTTGGCCTTTTCCACTTGTTCGATGGTATTGCTCAGCGAACCGCCCTGCAAGGTCATGACACCTGCCGCTAGATCGCCTTCTTCCAGCTGCGGAATGAATTCTCCTCCCAAACGACTGAAAATAAGCAAGCTGCCAACAAATAATACGAGGGCGGAAATGGTCACCATTTTTTTCCGATGCAAAGCAAAATCAATGATTGGCTGAAAGCCCTTTTGAATCGAAGCCATCATTCTGTCTGAAATGTTTGGCTTATGGGTCGTCTTTTTGCTCAGGAACATGGCCGAAGCCATCGGAACATAGGTCAGCGAGAGGATGGCAGCACCGATCAGTGCGAACATCACGACCTGCGCCATGGGCTGGAACATTTTACCTTCGATGCCGACCAGGGCTAGAATGGGCAGGTACACAATCAAGATGATCACTTGCCCGAACGTGGCTGAACTCATCATCCGTTTGGCCGACTGAAAGACGTTTTCGTCCATTTGCGACTGGGAAAGTACCAAAACGCCAGGATGATGCGTCTTGCTCTGCGTTATTCGGTGCACCACGCTTTCCACGATGATGACTGCGCCGTCCACAATCAACCCGAAGTCGATGGCGCCTAGACTCATCAGGTTGCCCGACACACCGAAGAGGTTCATCATGGAAACGGCAAACAACATGGACAACGGTATCACGGAGGCGACGATGAGGCCAGCCCGCACGTTGCCAAGCATCAATACGAGTATGAAAATCACGATGAGCGCTCCTTCCAGCAAGTTGCGGGAAACCGTGCCGATGGTGCGGCCGACAAGGTCGGAGCGGTTCAGGAAGGGTTCAATCGTCACGCCTTCGGGCAAGGACTTCTGAATGGATGCGATGCGAGTTTCGACGTCGTTGATGACACGGTGTGCATTGGCACCTTTAAGCATCATCACCACGCCGCCCACTGCCTCGGTTGTGTCTACCACGAACGCGCCGTAGCGGGTGCTGCTGCCGTACTGAACGGAGGCGATGTCGCGTATCAGCACCGGCATGCCCGATGCATTGCTCTTGACGACGATTTTCTCGATGTCTTCCAGCGTTTTCACCAAGCCGATGCCACGAATGAAGTAAGCATTTGGTTTCTTGTCGATGTAGGCACTGCCCGTATTTTCATTATTTTTTTCGAGCGCGGTGAAAATATCATTCAACGTGAGGCCCATGCTGCGGAGCCGTTCGGGATTCACCGCCACTTCATACTCCTTGACGAAGCCGCCGTAGCTGTTGATGTCGGCCACACCGGGGGTGCCCAGCATTTCCCGCCGCACCACCCAGTCTTGCAGGGTTCGGAGTTCCATCGGGTTGTATTTGCTCTCGTAGCCTTTCTGCACGGCCAAGCGGTATTGGAAGATTTCGCCCAGCCCCGATGAAATGGGTGCCAGTTCAATTTTGGCCAAGCCTGAAGGGATGGATTCTTCTGCCTCTCGAAGCCGTTCGCTCAATTGCTGCCTGGCCCAATAGACATCGACCTTGTCCTTGAAAACCACGGTGACCACGGACAGACCAAGTCTGGAAATGGACCGTAACTCGATGATGTCAGGTATGTTGGCCACCGAAACTTCGATGGGTGCCGTGATGAAACTCTCCACCTCCTGAACCGCCAACGAAGGTGCCAAGGCGATGATTTGAACTTGGTTGTTGGTGATGTCGGGAATGGCATCGATGGGCAGTCGTGTCAGAGAATAACTTCCCCAGCCAATCAACGCCAACACGAAAAGCCCGATAATGAATTTATTTTTGACCGAAAAATGGATGATGCGCTCTATCATGTTTCAACTTAATTATGTGAATACAAACGTGAATCCCGAATCGAAAACTCATTCGAATCGCTAAATGTTGATTTCCGGGGAGGATGTTTTAAAAGGGTATCAAGGTCAAGGCGCTGTTTGACAGACACCCCGGAGTGTACTTAAGGTACATGAGGAGTGGCTGGCAAATAGCAACGCAGAGATTGACAGCCTTTTAAAACATCCTAGGACATCCTAATCAGCTTAATTGGGGAGGTTGCCATATATCACCGGAACGTTGGGTTACCGTGAGCATGGGATAGGTGGTTTCGTGCTTTTGCACGATGGTGACGATTTGGAAATCTACCGTCTGAATCTGGCAGTTCATGGCTGTTGCGCAGCAATTGCAGGTGCAGAACGGCGAGCAATGGTCAAAATTGTCGTGCGTGGTCGAACTCTGAGAAATGGGTGCTGAAGCGCAGTTATCCTTATCTGGCATCTCCGTGCACGGCAATGCCGTCAGCACCAGTATGTAGAAAGAAAAGAATAGTGCAATCAGTCTCATTGTTCAATTCGTCAGATCACAAAAATAAGTTATTTATCCGAAATCGGCGAATTCATCGGCAGAATTCTCTTCCATTGCGTGGCAATCAGGGTGATGGTGATCATCGTAGCCAGGAAGTCTCCGGCGGGTGAAGCCATCCATACACCGCGTAAGCCCCAGAAATGCGGGAAAATCAACACGAAAGGAATGAGGAACAACAACTGCCGGGACAAACTCAGTATGATGGCCAGATAGGCTTTGCCCACCGACTGGAAAAAGCTGGTGGTCACGATTTGGAAGCCCACGAATGGGAAAACCAACAATACGATCCTTAAAGCGATGACCGATTGGTTGATCAAGTCTTGGTCGCTGGTGAAAAGTGAGGCTAATTGCTTTGGTATGAACATGGCAATGGCAAAACCCGTGGTGGTCACCAATGTAGCTGCAATGGCAGTGAGTTTGTATGCTCTGAGTGCCCGGTGGTTTTGTTTGGCTCCGTAATTGTAACCGACAATGGGTTGCATCCCCATGGTGAGCCCCAGCGTCACCATGACGAACAGTATGGCTACGGCATTCACGATGCCATAAGCCCCGATGGCCATATCGCTGCGTTCACCACCACCACCATATTTGTGAAGGCTCATGTTGATGATCATGGCTACTACACTGGCACCCACGTTCATCAGAAAGGGTGACATTCCGATGGATAGAATGTCCCGGATAATCCGTTTTTTCAGCCGGAAATACCCACGCTTGAAATGGATGAAATGCTTTTTGTTCAAAAAGTGGCTGAACACCCAGATGAATCCGCAAAACTGCGCGATGGCCGTTGCCAAAGCTGCACCACGAATTCCCCAATGGAAAACAAAGATGAACAGGGGTGCTAGGCAAAGGTTCACCCCGACGGAGAGCATGCTGCTGTACATGGCTTTCTTGGGATAGCCGGTGGCACGCATCACATTGTTCAGCCCATAAAAATTACTGCTGAACAGGCTGCTACACAGCACAATCTGCATGAAATTCCTGGCATAGGGTAGTGTCATGGCACTCGCTCCGAATGCCGTCAGGATGTCATCCAAAAAAAACAGGCCGACAACCATGATCAAAAACCCAATGATGAAGTTCAAAATCAGGGTGTTGCCCAGGATATTCGTAGCATCTTCCGTGCGTTTTTGCCCCATGCGGATGGAAATCATCGCCGAAGCTCCGGCACCGATCATGGCACCAAAGGCCATCATCAGGTTCATCATGGGCATGGTCAAAGCCAGTCCGGAAATGGCATATGGACCGACCCCGTTTCCAATGAAGATACGGTCGATCACGCTATAAAGGGAGGAAACTGTCATACCGAGAATGGCAGGCAGCGAATAGTGCAGAAGCAATTTGCCGATGGGATCCGTACCCAGTCTGGCAGCTTTATCTTTGTCTTTGGTTTCTGAAGGATTAGACGGCTGAACGCTAACCTTCATGGAATCAAGTTCTTGAGTCATAGGTGAAATGTGCTGGATAAATAAATGAAAACCTTGACAAAGGTAGTACTATTTATTCGAAAGCAACTTATCGAGACCTATTTCAGCGAAAACTGGATTTTTTGCCAGCAAATTTTGTCCATATCGCCCATCATGGACATCATGCCTGCCATACCGCCGCCACCCATTCTGGAGCCGTCAAATCCGCCGCCACCCATGGCCATTCTGGTCATCATAACGCGTGGTGCGTCATCCATGTTTACAGTAACTCCTTTAACGACAAACCCGATGTAAAATTTGCTTTTCAGGTCTGTCTTTTCAAGCGTTTCCTTGTAAAAGGTATTAAACGGAATGGCCAGTTCATAGACGATGCAATCGGAGGTATCCTTCCTGATGGCCACCTTGACCGGGCAACCCTTGACCGGCTGTCTGCCATTTTCAAGCAGGAACCCAGTTAAAGTCAGTTCATTAATATTCATGGAGAAGCCATCCGCCGTCTTTCCGGTTTGGATTCTGGTTTTTGAACCTGCTTTGGGTTTGTCAGGAGCCATCGGGTAGGTGATACCCGTCGTATTTTTCTTTTTTCCATCTTTGTTGATCCACACTTCCAAACCGTTTTGCAGAATCTGGCGCTGAGAAGTTGTATCAGCCACGCGAACAATCATGTAGATGTTCCGTTCGTCGTTGGCCACTTCGAAATTGATCCCCGTGTTTTTATTGTATATGGGCAGCGGAAATTTCCATTCCTTGTTTTGGCCATCGATTGTTACGTCTGTTTTATATACAGACTGATTGTTTCCTGCCAAAGCCTCAAAACCTAGGAAGAAGGGCAGTACGAATAAAAGCGATTTTAATTTCATAAGGAGTATTCTGATTATTTGATGTTTAAAAAGGTGCGTACGGCGTCCACATAACTTTTGCCGATGGGAATTTCTTTGTCACCCAGCTGTACATGCTGGTTGTAAATGCGTTTGATCCGTTTGACAGGAACAATATACGAACGATGTACCCTGAGGAAATCGGTTGCAGGCAGCTTCTCAAGCATGCTTTTAAGGCTCATCAGCGTATAAATGCTTTTACCCGTATCCACGTGAATGCGGATGTAATCGTCAAAACCTTCGATGTATTGAATGTCGCGGGTTGCAATCCGCACATTCTGATAGTCGGATTTTACAAAAATGGCCTGATCATCTTCTGCAAGAGGTGTGATTTGTTTCAGCACTTTCTGTTCGCGCACTTTGTTTACAGCTTCCATGAAACGGCTGAACTCAAACGGTTTCAGCAGATAATCGATGGCTTCGACATTAAATCCGTCTACGGCATATTTGCTGTAAGCAGTGGTGAAAATGACCATTGGGTTCTTGCGGTTTAGTGATTTGGCCAATTGGATACCATTGATGTCAGGCATCTGGATATCCAAAAAAACCAGATCCACGGGATTTTTCTGCAGGTAACCCCAGGCAGAAATCGCATCGGTAAAAGTGGTCAATAATTCCAATCCGGGAACCTGCGCAATATAGGTTTCCATCAGTTCAAGAGCCAATGGCTCGTCATCAACGGCTATGCAACGGATCATGATAAATCGATATTTAATAGTACTTGATAGCTCAGTTCGTTCTGCTCAATCGTTAATTCGTATTTATCCTTGTAAAGCAACTCCAATCGACGTTTGGAATTGTCAAGGCCTACGCCGGATGAATCCCTATTATCATTTCCACCGTTGTGAATGGCATTTTTAATGGTGAAATGCAGGGTTTTTCCTTCAAATCGCATCTTTATGTCGATTTCAGACTCCGTATGGCCACTGACTCCGAATTTGAATGCGTTGTCGATGAAGGGAATCAAGATTCTGGGAGCAATGTTGCAACGATTGAAATCGCCAGTCACTTCATAGTTGACCTTGGTTTTTTCGCTGAGCCTGAGTTCCTGTAGGTCCATATAATCGCGGATGAATTTTTCTTCCTCTTCGAACGGTACGAAATCAACAGCGGTATCGTCGGTGATTTTGCGCATCAGGTTTGACAGTTTCATCACAGCGGTAGGTGCGGACTCCGATTTTTTCAGAGTCAGTACATAAATGTTATTCAGTGTGTTGAACAAAAAATGAGGATTGATCTGTGCTTTCAGAAAGGATAGCTCGGATTGCAGCGCAGTGGCGAGTACCAGATCGGCCTTTCGGACGGATTCCTGCAATTGCACGAACAAGTAATAGGCCATGCTCAACGCCCATGTCATGATAAACAGGTAGATGAATGAAAACTGACGGAAAGCAAATCCCTTGTTGTGATCGTGAAAATCGCCGCCATTCATTCCGCCAGTTTTAAACCCATGTTGTTGAAACATGTCCGGCCACAAATTCCGTTCCAACCATTGTGAAAACTGGTGGAAATAGAGGCTTACGATTAAAAATAGGATGGTGAACAGCAGAAAATACCCCCATTTCTTCGTGTTGAAGAATCGGGGCATCAGCACAAACAAATTAATGTAAAAGGCAATGACCAGAAAAATATTGTTGGTCAAAATTGGAAGTGGAATCAGGAGAGGCATTTCGCCGCCACCATGACCGTTTGGTCCGTTGAATCCTGGCCGGAAGAGCAATGGAAGTGAAAATATCACTAGCCAGATAAACAGGTGTATAAGCACCGTCGGCAACGTTTTAAGTTTGTTGACGGAGAACAATTCAGAGTCGCGCACGTTCTTTGTTTTCATTTTCGGTATGTTGGACATCCAAAAGTATAAAAAGTTCAAGCAGGGGCTCTATTAGTTCGGTCATACCGGCCTATTTGTCGGTCAACTGTAATATTAGAGGGTTAATTCCTGTTTCAGGTCTTTTCTGTAACCCATTGTTTACAGTAGGGAGATTGCAAAACTTACCCCGACTTCTTTAAGTTCAAATAGTCGAAAATATTCATGTGACCATGCAATTAGGCTTCAAATGTACACTTTTATCGCTAAATTTGGTCTTGTAAAGCGTTTTCGAATGATACACCTCACGATAGAAACCCCGATTCTTGCCGCTGCACCCTCCTATACCGGATGTGTGCTGGATTGCAACGTCTTGAACAGCCTGCACGAACCCTTGCTTTGGGAAGAAATTTCGGCTGAAACCCTTCGCTTCAGCAGTCGGTATATGGTGGAGGACATCAATAAACTCCCAGGCATCTACGAAATGCGTCAACTCTATAAAAAACTCGGCAAAGATCCCAACCGATATCGTCCCTCGGCGGAAGCCCTTTGCAGACGGCTTCTTCAGGGCAAGGAACTGTATCAAATCAATACCTTGGTGGACCTGATCAACTTGGTTTCCATCCACACGGGATTTTCCATCGGCGGTTTTGATGCGGACAAGGTTCAGGGAGACCTGCGCATCGGAGTGGGGCAGGCCGGCGAGCCGTTCGAAGCCATTGGCCGCGGGCTGCTCAACATCGAAGGCCTTCCGGTTTACAGAGATGCCCTAGGTGCCATCGGTACCCCCACCAGCGACGTGGAACGCACCAAACTCAGCTTGGAAACCACCCGATTGCTCATGGTCATCCATTCAGCCGGAGGCTCTACGGGGGTGGATGTAGCGGTGGATTTTTCACAGCACCTGTTGCTTGACTATGCCCAGGCCACTGACATTCAGATTAAGATATTTTAAGGTATCTTTGCTCCATGCCATCGAAAAACATCGGTTATCACCTGCTTGCACTTCTCACCGTTTCGGTATGGGGTACTACATTTGTCTCGACCAAAGTTCTGATTGTAAATGGTTTAAGCCCAGCTGAAATCATGTTTCTACGGTTTGCAATAGGATACGTTTGCTTATGGGCATTCACCTACAAAAAGCTTTTTGCACACAGTTTCAAAGATGAGTTTCTGTTTCTGCTTTCAGGCATGACCGCCGGTTCCCTTTATTTCATGGCTGAAAACACTGCCTTACGCTATTCGCTGGCTTCCAATGTTTCGCTGCTTGTCTGTACAGCACCCTTATTTACTGCCATCCTGTATTTTTTGACGCATCGGAACGAAAAACTGAAGTTTAAGCTGGTGTATGGCTCCGTTCTTGCTTTTTCGGGGGTTGCTTTGGTTATTTACAGCGGCGGTTTCATCCTGAAAATAAATCCTTTGGGTGATTTTCTAGCATTGATGGCGGCACTTTCCTGGGCTTGTTATAGCCTGATATCCAAAGGTTTGATAAGTAGATACAGCAGTTTGTTCGTCACGCGGAAAGTGTTTTTCTACGGAATACTCACTATTCTGCCCTTTCTGCTGAGCCAGCCCGTTCACCCGCCTTTAAGTTTGCTGCTACGAACAGATGTTTTGCTGAATTTGTTGTTCTTGGGATTGGTGGCCTCCATGCTCGGTTATATATTTTGGAGCTTGGCAACCCGCCGTCTGGGCATTGTGCGTGTAACCACCTATATTTACTTCTGCCCCGTCATCACGTTGATTACAGCCAATCTGCTGATACACGAGCATATTACTTTGCCGGCCATGATTGGCGCTTGCCTTATCGTGGGCGGTGTCTATTTGGCTGAAAAGGGGCTGAATTGGAAGTTTGGCAGGTAATACAAATACATCAATCTAACCATCATAAACCATGAAAAGAAACAAAATTGCCATCCTTGCACTATCGGTTCTGCTATTATCGGCACTTTCCTGCCAAGAAAACAACCTCAGTACAAAACCTAATCCGTTTGATTTGGCTTCGGAAAGCGACCCTCTGGTTCGAAACAAAATTGTAGTTATCAGCGATTTGCATTTGGGCTCTGATACTTCGTACTCAGAAAATGTGCGACATCTACCGCGTCTGGCACAGTTTCTTGGCGAAATTCGGGAATCAGAAACTGTCAAAGAACTGGTCATAGCGGGTGATATGTTGGACGAGTGGTACGTTCCGTCAAGAAACGACACTTACAAGGGTGAAACTCAGGAGGCATTTATCCGGCGAATTGCATCAAAAAATAAAATAGTGATCGATGCGCTGAATGGTATCATTACAGATGGAAAAGTTAAAGTAACCTACACTCCCGGGAATCACGACCTGCTTGTCACTGAGGAGTATGTAGCTGCCATTTTACCAGGAATCCACCAGGCGCGCGATGCAGGGAAATTGGGTTTAGGAACTTATCATCCCGACGGCTATCCTCAAATAGCCATTGAACATGGTCATCGATATGATTTTTTCTGTTCGCCCGATCCATACAGCAATCAGGACATTGCACCAGGTTCCATTTTGCCTCCAGGTTATTTTTTCACTCGAATTGCAGTCAATTCCGTAACAAATTATCCATCACCCAATGAAATTACTCCGGTTCGGAATGTTACGCTGAATTCCACTGACCAAACCCAAGTGAATGCGTATATCTACTACACTATTTGGAAATATGTACTGACCAGTTACATCCCTGTCAAAGACAACTTTGACGAAAAAATCATCGTAACCAACATTGGTCATTTCAGCGATACGTTACGTGTGAACGATATCATCCCCTACAATACTGAAGATGGAATGATTGACACGAAACTGTTCAGTGGCGCTTTCAGCCAGCAGGCATGGGAAAGAAGATTGGCCTATAACAATGTACCGGTAAAAACACTTGCCAAAGATGCCATACCCGGAAGTCTTCAAACTTCTTTTATTGATGAACAATCGAATACGCAATATTTTCAAAACGACTCCTCCAACGTCCGAATCGTAGTTTTCGGGCATACCCATAATCCGATGATAAAATCGTACACCAATAAAAAGGCTGAAAACTTGTCTATATGCAAATTCAGGTACCTGGATTGACAAAAAGATAAAAAACGGTGAAACGGTCGATCAGGATTTGCAAAACATGGACTTCCTGGTCATGATGCCTCAATCTGCAGATGAGCACATGCTTAAAGTGGAACGATTCAGGTACGAGAAGGGTAAACATATCTCATATGAAAGTAAATCCATCAAGCTATAAACGTATCATAATTTTTGAAGATAACCTTCCAGTCTGTCCAACGCTTTTTTGATATTCTCGATGGAATTCGCGTACGAAAAGCGGATGAACCCTTCGCCACCCGTACCGAAATCGATGCCCGGGGTCACGCCGACATGGGCTTTCTCCAAGATATCGAAGGCAAAGGCATAGGAATCGTTCGTGAATTTCCGTGCATCGCAAAAGACGTAAAATGCGCCTTGTGGTTTAGCCGGAATGTCGAATCCCATCTGCTGAAGCCGTGAAACCATGTAATCACGGCGTTCACGGTACGTTTCGCGCATGGCATCCACATCCTTGCCGGCCTTGGACAAAGCGGCTTTCCCCGCTTCCTGCGCCGTGCTGGAAGCGCAGATGAACAGATTCTGTTGAATGATCTGCAGCGCCCTGCTGTATTCCTTGGGAGCAATCAGATAGCCCAACCGCAATCCCGTCATGGCGTACCGCTTGGAAAACCCGTTCAACACAAAGGCTTTGTCCGTGAACTCCAGAATACTGCGGGCTCGGCCTTCGTAGACCAGTCCATGGTAGATTTCGTCCGAAATGATGGGGATGTCGAGTTTGGCCAAGCCTTCAAAAACCGCATCATCCACCAGCCCTCCCGTTGGATTCATTGGCGAATTGACGAAGATGGCACGGGTTTTGTCCGTAATTTTGGCCTTAATATCCTCGATGCAATATTGAAAATGGTTTTCAGGCTTGAGCGTTACCAAGACCGGTTTGGCATTCACCGCCAGAATGAAGTTGCTGTAACAGGCATAGCCCGGATTGGAAAGGATCACCTCACTGCCGGCTTCGCACAAGGCCATCAAAATCATCAGGATGGCGGGTGAGGAACCGGAAGTCACGACGATGCTTTCCGGATCGACGTTAACCTTGTATTCGTTGTGGTAAAAATCGGCGATGTCCTGCCTTAAGGTTGGATCACCCAAGGAGTGCGTATAATGCGTCTTGCCAATGTCATAGGCGTTTTTTGCCGCTTCAACGACGCAGGCCGGCATGTCGAAATCCGGTTCGCCCACTTCCAGGTGCACTACGTCTATACCTTGCGCCTGCAATTCATTGGCACGTTCCAACACGTCCATGACAATGAAGGGTGTCATGGCTTCTACATTCGGGTTCATTTTTTTGATTTCTTTTTAAAGATGATGGAAGCCTTTATTTTCTCTGCTTCTTTCCGACTGTCAAAATATCCAATACTGACCAAGTAATGTCCGTTTCTGTTTATAATCAGCGTTTTATCCTGCGATTTTTTATTAATCAGATCCACCAAAAGTATACATATTTTTTTAAATAGTTGCCATTTGTTAATTATTTCCCAACCAAAGTGTATGTTAATTCTAAAAATAAATAGTAAATGCCTGTATTGAAATATGTTACACAGTAATGAATAAAAATAAAAAAACCCCGACAATCTTACTGATTATCAGGGTTTTCCTTCATTTTGGTGATCCGCCTGGGGCTCGAACCCAGGACCCCAACATTAAAAGTGTTGTGCTCTACCAGCTGAGCTAGCGAATCGAACCTGTTTTGCTTCTAAAAAGCGGATGCAAAGATAGGGTTTACGGGAAAAACAGCAAAATTTCGGAGCCTTATTTTTGAATTAAATTCAAAATGGAGGTGTATCTGTCAGAATATGAGCCTTTTTCAATGCCTGAAATCGACCTTTCCACACCAATAATTCATATAATAGCCCCCATTTTCTATGGAATCACCGCTTGAACCGATGCCAATATTTCCTACCTTTGCACAAAACAACAGCAAACCAGTATGGCAGACGATAAAAAAATCATTTTTTCCATGGTAGGAGTAAGCAAGATTTACCCACCGCAGAAACAAGTACTCAAAAACATCTACCTTTCGTTCTTTTACGGCGCTAAAATCGGTATTATCGGCTTGAACGGTTCCGGTAAATCGACCCTGTTGAAGGTCATTGCCGGCCTGGAGAAGGAATTCCAGGGTGAAGTGGTATTCGCACCGGGTTATACGGTCGGTTATCTGGAGCAGGATCCTAAGTTGGACGAAACCAAAACCGTCAAGGAAATCGTGATGGAAGGGGTTCAGCCAATTGTCGACATTCTAGCAGAATACGAAGAAATCAATGCTAAATTTGGACTGCCCGAATATTACGAGGATTCCGATAAGATGGACAAACTTTTTGCCCGTCAGGCCGAACTCCAAGATAAAATCGATGCGACCGATGCCTGGAACCTCGACAACAAACTGGAACGCGCCATGGATGCTTTGCGCTGCCCCAACGACGATCAGCCCGTGAATACCCTTTCCGGAGGGGAACGCCGCCGCGTGGCACTTTGCCGCTTGCTCCTTCAACAACCCGATGTATTGTTGCTTGATGAACCGACCAATCATTTGGATGCTGAATCCATCGACTGGCTGGAACAACACCTTCAACAGTATCCGGGCACCGTCATCGCTGTGACCCACGATAGATACTTCCTCGACAACGTAGCCGGTTGGATCCTTGAACTCGACCGCGGCGAAGGCATTCCCTGGAAGGGTAATTACACCTCCTGGTTGGAACAGAAGACCAAACGGATGGAGCAGGAAGAAAAGACCGCCAGTAAGCGTCGCAAAACCCTGGAACGCGAGCTGGAATGGGTACACATGTCTCCCAAGGCTCGCCAGGCAAAGGGTAAAGCTCGTCTGAATTCCTACGACCGTTTGCTGAACGAAGACCAAAAAGAAAAAGAAGACAAGCTGGAACTGTTCATTCCGAATGGACCCCGTCTCGGAAATAAGGTCATTGAAGCCCACGGTGTTTCGAAAGCCTTCGGGGATAAACTTCTTTTCGACAACCTTGATTTCACCTTGCCCCCCAACGGTATTGTCGGCATCATCGGTCCGAACGGGGCCGGTAAAACGACCCTGTTCAAGCTCATCATGGGCCTCGAAAAAGCCGATGCAGGAACCTTCGATGTTGGTGAAACCGTGAAACTTGGTTACGTGGATCAGTCCCATGCCGCCATCGACCCTGAAAAAACCGTCTATCAAATTGTTTCCGGCGGAACCGATTATATAAGGGTAGGAGGTCGTGAAATCAGTTCCCGCGCCTATCTGTCCAAGTTCAATTTCGCCGGAGGTGATCAGGAAAAACTCGCCGGTGTGCTTTCGGGTGGTGAAAAAAACCGCTTGCATCTGGCATTGAACCTGAAGTCCGAAGCCAACGTGCTTTTGCTTGATGAACCGACCAACGACATCGACGTGAACACCTTGCGTGCACTCGAAGAAGGTTTGGAAAGCTTTGCCGGTTGCGCCGTGGTCATCAGCCACGACCGCTGGTTCCTGAACCGCATCTGCACCCACATTCTGGCATTCGAAGGCAACTCCGAAGTGTTCTACTTCGAAGGCGGCTACTCCGATTACGAAGAGAATAAACGCATGAGGTTGGGTGATGAGGCTCCGAAACGCGTCCGTTACCGCAAGTTGATTTCATAGCATTCCAATCTCTGCGTTACTTTCCGTGAGTTTGTCCTCACGTACCTTAAGTACGCTCCGGGAAACTCCCAAAAAGTGACTTGACCTTGAAACGCTATGAAACCAACTTCTCACGTTATCATCATCATTGAAGACTCCCGTTTCGAAAGAAATGGGAGTTTTTTGTAAATGAATAAATAATCTTTAAATAAGTCATAGTTTTTAGTATTTTTACGCCCTTAAATTCGAAACTATGGAACCCATCATTCGCATTCAGAACCTGAACAAGTTTTACGGCTCAAAGCACGTATTGAAAAATATTTCCATCGACATCGAGCCTGGACAGGTGATCGGTTACATTGGACCCAACGGTGCAGGTAAAAGCACCACAGTGAAAATCCTGGTCGGCCTGCTGTCCGATTTCACCGGCGATGTATTCGTCAAAGGCATCGACATCCGCAAGAACCCCTTGGCCGTCAAATCCCTCATCGGTTTTGTACCCGAAATGGCTGAACTCTATGATGTGCTCACACCCAATGAGTTCCTATCACTGATGGGTTCCCTGTATGGCCTTTCACAAGAAGTCGTGGCTGAACGCGCCGGCCGCATGCTCGATGCGTTCGGCATGGGCGGCAACATGGACCAACGGATGGACACCTTCAGCAAAGGCATGAAACAGAAAGTCCTGATTACCTCCGGCTTACTACACAATCCAGAAATAATCATCCTGGACGAACCCCTCAGCGGATTGGATGCCAACAGTGTCATCATTGTCAAGGAATTGATCGACAAAATGGCTAAAAGCGGCAAGACCATTTTCTATTGCAGCCACATGATGGACGTGGTTGAAAAGGTGAGTGACCGCATCATCCTAATTGATGAAGGAAAAGTGGTGGCCGACGGCAGTTTCGAAGAACTCCGACAGATGCAGGACAAAGACAGCCTCGAAGCCATTTTCGCAGGTCTGACTTCCACACAGTCCATGCACGATGCCAGTGACAAGTTGATGAATGCGTTTGATTAAATACAGCCGGAAATGAACTTTATCGATAAATTTTTTCTCTGGCTGGTTTTGCTGCCTACAGCTGTTTACCGTAAACTCAATGTTGACCAAAATCAACTGAAAGCCGTCCTGACGGCCAAACTCACCATGGATAACCGTCGTCCGGCATCTTTTGGTGGGCGAAACCGTGGAAAAGAAAAGAAAGACATCAGCAAAGCAACTCTTTTTACCATGGGCGGTGCGCTGATGATGGGTTTGATCATGCTTTTTACGTTTAGTGCGGGGGCGGATATGGTGACCAAACTCTCCTTGTACTTGTCCATGTTCATTTTCATGATCTGCATTACGCTAATTACCGATTTCACTTCCGTGCTCATTGATGTACGCGACAATCTGATCATTCTTCCAAAACCGATTTCCGACGTGACGTTCGTCACGGCTAGGCTGCTGCATATCACCATCCGAACCATCATGGTCGTAGCACCGATGACCCTTCCGGGTTGCATCACCGCTGCCATCATGCAGGGACCGGCCATTATCCTGCCTTTTGTACTGATGATTCTGTTGATGACCCTGCTTGGCATCTTCTTTATCAACGCCATTTATATCCTGATTCTGAAAATAACGACCCCGGTCAAATTTCAATCCGTGATTGGTTCCATCCAGATTGGATTCGTCATCTTGATGATGGCTGCTTATCAGTTATTGCCCAAAATGATGCAATCCAGCACTTTTGCGAATGCAAGCATCACCGATATACCCTTCATGCAGTTCTATCCGCCCTTTTGGTTTGCCGATGCTTGCATGTTGCTCTCCGGTAAAGGATTTTCTCCAGAGTCGATGATGAGTCTGGTGCTTTCCATTATCATACCCCTGTTGTCCATCTGGTTGGTAGTCCGTGTTTTCGCCCCGTCTTTCAACCGGAAACTGGGTATGATCACAGGGGGGACTTCTGAACAAAGTGCTCCCGTCAAACGGCTGGACGGTTCGCGCAAGATTTCCTTGCTGGAACGTATGGCCGGATTCCTGACCAAGTCCGGTGCCGAGCATGCCGGATTTATTTTTGCAGGCCGCATGATGGGTCGCAGTCGCGATTTTAAGATGAAAGTATACCCTTCCATCGGTTACATCGTCGTTTTCGGTTTCATGATGTTTTTTCAGGGTCATTCCTTTTCTGTCCTGCCTGGTTCATCGAAATTGGCTCTTCCCTTGCTCATGATCATTTACATCAGCAGCATGTTGCTCAGCACCGCCATGTTGCAATTGCCTTATACGGATAAATTCAAGGCTTCCTGGATGTTTTTTGTCACACCGATTAGTAAGCCTGGTTTGATCATCAGCGGTGCCGTCAAATGTGTAATGGCCCTGTTTTTCGTACCTTTGGCTTTGGCCCTGATCGTGTTGGGATTGGTGCTGCAAGGCCCTTCGATTCTGCCGAACCTATTGTTGGGTTGCCTTAATGTACTGGTGATTGGTTCAGTCATTGCCTACATAATGGTAAAGCAACTTCCTTTCAGTAGCGCACAGGAAGGTGCAGCCGGTGGCAGCACCTTTATCCGCTCCATGTTGTTGTTGATACTCCCAGTAGCATTCGGACTGGTCCAATACTTCTTGTCAGGTTTCCAGTGGGTGATTTTGCTCTTGTTGCTCGTCACCGCCGTCATCCCATGGTTGGTGTTCGATGAGATTAAAAAACGGGATTGGAATCAGTTGAAAGAATAGATGGAGTACTACTTTAAGAGAACGTCCAGATACACCGAATACCGCCCATACGTTTCATAAAAAGGCTTATAAACAACCCCGTCAATACTGAATTGCAACTGCTCAGGATCGCCAGTGATAGATTTGCTGATATCTTTTGCATTTAATGTCACCTTACGCCATTCTTTTAGTGGCTCAGACTCCTGAGCTGCGAGTAAAACTGGTCCGTAAAACAAACTGGCAATATTCTGCTGATCCATAATGGGCTCTAAATAAAACTTGAACGGCATACGCAACTCAACCGTATCACCGTCTTTCCAAGTACGGCTTAAGGTCAGATAGCTTCCCGGCACAGCCTTCACTTTTTCTTTCTTGCCATTGATTGTCACAAAAAAGCCTTTGGTTGCCCAATGTGGCACACGTACCTTAAGATCAAACTTGCCATTACCATTAATGGTCAGTCGCGTACAGTCTTCTTTTGGATAAGCGGTAGTTTGCGTCACCGTTACATTCCTATCTGTCCATTTTAAGGTGGAAGGCACATACAGGTTCACATACAAAGTCTGGTTGTCTGCACTTCTAAAATAAATGGAGTTTTGAAGTTTTGTACTGCTCTCCAGAGCCGTACCATTGCAACAGGTAAAACCTGTCATATCATCGTTACTAAACTGTTTTTCTGAACCTGGCCTCAAGGGTATGTGATACGTATTTGCAGGGGAGTGTTCATCAACAGAAGCAAGAATGTCATTGTAAAGTCCACGCTCGTAATAATCCATGAACTTCGCATTCTGATTAAAGAGAAAAAGGTCTCTGGATAATTTGAGCATATTATAGGTCGCGCAGGTTTCATTTTGTCCATCAGCTCCAAAACCATTTTCATAAAGTGTTGCCGGTTGGCTAGTGAAACATTCCGCATTATTAGGGTTGCGTGCTCCTGCGACTCCACCAATACTGTACATATAATCATTTGTGACCATATCCCAAAAATTATCAGCAATGTGATAATATTCAGGAACATCCGAATCACGATACATTTCAAGTGCCCCAACAATTTGAGGGATGTGTTGGTTGGCATGCAACCCACGGAACAAATCCACATTTTTAGCGAGTCCATTCGAATGTTCAGCATCACCAAAGAATACTTTAATGTTGTCAAACAATTGTGCAACTTCTAGATAACGAGGCTCTTTGGTGATTCTATATAGTCTGGCCATCGCTTCGTTCATTCCCCCGAACTCGCCGGCAATGTATTTGTTCCACATACTGATCAGAGTCTCGGTCGGTACCAGACTCAAACGAGCATAGACCCAGTCGCCCATACCTTTTACTACGTCCAGCGCCTTTTCATTGCCACTGATTTCATAAATATCCATCAACCCGGCCAGAATTTTATGCAAGGTATAGTAAGGTGCCCAGATTCTTGTATTATCCCCTCCATAGCCTGCTCCATTTTCTAACATGATAAACTGGTCTGGCGGATAGGCACTGATGAATCCTTTGCCCCAATTCCAGTAATCTGTCCGGATACCTTCCACACTCAAATCGGAATCAAAACCTGATTTGCCTGGACCTGATGGCACAAGTCTTGGGTCTGACACACATTCTCCTCCAACTGTTTTTGGTTGTCCGGACATTTGAGATAAATTGTACAGCGTATTCACCATATAGTCCATTTTGCCGGCAAAATTAGCCTTGAGCGACGAATCATAACTGGCACTCGCATACGCCTGAGCGATAGCGCTCAGATAATGACCTGTAGCATGACCGCGCAATTTTGTTTCTTGGCTATCCCATACCCCCATTGCTTCTGCTCCTTTAGGTTGTTCCTGTCCAAAGGCATTACGAAACATGTAAAGGCAATTGTCCGGATTTGTATTGGCAAGGCCTGTCATGAATTTATCACGATTCTCTATGAATTTTGTTGTGTCATGATGGCTGTCCGTGTTTAATGAAACCTGATCGAGGTTAAATACTTCCAGTGTACGATTTGGTGTGGCAAACTCTTTCGTTTCTATAACTTTGACAATCGCTTTTGGTTGTAGGTTCGTTCCAGAAACTCTTCCTGTAACGGTATAGGTACCAGGGGTTAATACCTGTTTATTATCCACAGGTGCCGGCCAAATCACCCTTACATCCGGTCCTGCAATTTTATGGCTGTAAACACCCTTTATATAGCTTGGTATTCTTGGAAGATATCCCACTACGGTCTCCACCTGAATATTTGGAACGCTGGTCAGAAATGCATTATACAACTGAGGAGTAGTTTCGGGAAACGCTTGAAGACTCCGGTCTGGTTCATCTCTTCTTCTGGCTACCGGTTCTTTCTTGCCCAAAGCATTATTATAGATTCCGGCAATTTGCCTTTCGCTCAAAGGGATTCTATAGATTCGGAAATCGTACAATTTGGCATTTAAATAGGCATTGTCAGAATCCAGTGATTTTCCAATATAGAGTTTATTAGTTGATTCTGAATTCGTATCGAATAGGTTTTTCAACTCCACCGATACATTCTTTGCCTCACTGACTAGCACACCATTAAGGTAGGTACTCAACGTCTTGGACGGAACATTAATAACAATAGCTAAATGATTCCATGTATTAATTGCCAACGCTGGTGAACTTGCACTATTCTTATCAGATTTTGTCAGGATTTGAACCTGACATCCTTCTTTGTCCTTAGTTCCTACCGGAGCAACAAAGAAATGCGACTTGCTGTTTTTACCAAAATCGAAAAATACTTGTCCGCTTTTTGCAGAACGCAGATAAATCCATCCAGTGATACTAAGTGATTCTTCTCCTTTCACCGATGCACCCGGGATTGAAATATACGCTTCACTAATTCCTGATAAAGAGAGTGCACTGCCAAACAGGGAATCTTCCACAAACTTGAAATCAGAGCCTTTGATGCCGCCATGTAAATTATTCCGCGACCAATCTTTTACATCCCCTTTAAATGTATAGCGAGCAATTAATCCTGTTTCTCCAATGCCGTCTAAGATTTGATCACCGGTTTGCGCACATACCGAAGCGGTACCCATTGTACAAAGGCTTACAAGTATTCCAACGAAAAGCGAATTTATTTTCATATGAACATAATTTTTTGTTATAGGCCATATGGAACTCGCATGCATACTGTTCATAAACTTGGACGTTTAGTGCAACATGCTCGTTTCATGATATAATTCTTTAAAGTTAGGAGATAATACGCCACGAAAATACAATTAGTTCTATTAACCTGCCCAATCAAAAGATAAAAGGAAATGACAATTCATGCCAAAATAGTTTGGCCTGAATGACTTGTTAGGTTGTCTTGGATTCAAAGTATCTGCACCATGCCTTCAGGCCGCACTGTTCACACAGTGGTTTCCGCGCTTGGCAGGTGTATCTTCCGTGAAGAATCAGCCAATGATGCGCGATGGAAAGCAATTTCTCCGGAATGTGCTGCATCAGGATTTTCTCGGTTTCCTCGGGAGATTTGGAATTGATGGTGAGCCCCAGTCGGTTGGAAACCCGGAATACGTGTGTGTCCACCGGCATGGCAGGCTTGTCGAAGGCGCATATCAACACCACGCTGGCCGTCTTGCGACCCACACCTGGCAACGTCAGCAGTTCCTCCATCGTCGAAGGCACTTCACCACCGAAATCGGAAACCACTTTTTTAGCCATGCCCACGATGGACTTAGCCTTGTTGTTGGGATAGGAAATGCTCTTAATATAGGTGTAAACCTCATCGGGGGAACTCGCAGCCATGACTTCAGCCGTAGGAAAAGCCTTGAACAGGGCAGGCGTGGTCATGTTCACCCGTATGTCCGTACATTGGGCAGACAGGATGACTGCTACCAACATTTCATAGGGATTTCTGAAATCCAGTTCCGACTTCGCTTCAGGTACATTCACCTGAAACCAACCGATGATATTCTTATAGCGCTCTTTGGTGGTCAATATGCGGCTTTGAATTGCTCTAAAAAACGAACATCATTTTCCGAGAACATACGCAAATCCTTCACCTGATACTTCAGGTTCGTAATCCGCTCAATCCCCATGCCCAGCGCGAATCCAGTGTACACCTTGCTGTCAATGCCGCAGTTTTCCAGCACTGCAGGATCCACCATGCCACAACCCAGGATTTCCACCCAACCGGTGTGCTTGCAAAAGGGGCAACCCTTACCACCGCAGATGTTGCAGGAAATATCCATTTCGGCCGAAGGCTCCGTGAAAGGGAAGTAGGAGGGACGCAGGCGGATTTCCGTCGTTGAGTCGAACATTTCGCGGGCAAAATAGAGGAGCGTCTGTTTCAAGTCGGCAAAGGAAACATCCTTGTCGATGTACAAAGCTTCCACCTGATGGAAAAAGCAATGTGCGCGGTAGGAAATGGCTTCGTTTCGGTACACGCGGCCAGGGCAGATGATGCGGATGGGCGGTTGCGTATTTTCCATGACGCGGGTCTGCACCGAAGAGGTGTGCGTGCGTAGCAATATATCGGGTGTCTTCTCGATGAAAAACGTGTCCTGCATGTCGCGGGCAGGGTGTTCCAACGGGAAGTTCAAGGCTTCGAACACATGCCAATCGTCCTCGATTTCGGGACCTTCGGCAATGGTGAAGCCCAGGCGGGCGAAAATATCGACAATTTCGTTTTTGACAATGGAAAGCGGATGGCGGGTGCCAAGCCCGATGGGGTAGGCGCTGCGGCTGTAATCGGCCTCGGTATCGGTGTTGCCGGTGGTTTCGAATTGGGCCTTCAACTCGTTCAAACGTTCCTGGGCCTTATCTTTAAGTACGTTCAGCTGCTGGCCGACTTCCCGTTTCAGTTCGTTGGGAACCTCTCTGAAATCGTTGAAGAGCAGGCTGATTTCACCTTTTTTACTCAGGTACTTGATGCGAAGCGCTTCCAGTTCGTCCGCCCCGTTGGCAGACCATGCGCTGACTTCCGCCAAAAGTTGTTGAATCCGTTCAGTCATTGTCGTAAAATACTTTCGTATATATTATACAGTCGTTTCTCGTGACTCGGCATA